>JAESGN010000003.1_pt1:0-225000 | contig 981231 bp, 959 predicted proteins | sample 9269731 | NCBI WGS metagenome assembly JAESGN01 (sample SAMN15720683, study PRJNA650826) | algae metagenome | isolation source: Mojavia pulchra JT2-VF2 and co-occurring heterotrophs from desert soil | place: USA: Cadiz Valley, Joshua Tree National Park, CA | collected 1998-06-08
TTGTGGGTCGTGCGCCATGAACATCGACGGCACCAACGACCTTGCCTGTCTCAAGGGGCTCGACGAGGTCAAGGGTGCGGTCAAGGTCTATCCGCTGCCGCACATGAAGGTCGTGAAGGACCTGGTGCCGGATCTCACGAACTTTTACGCCCAGCATCAGTCGATCGAACCGTGGCTACAGACGGAGACGGCTGCTCCTCCCAAAGAGTGGAAGCAGTCGCGCGAGGACCGGGCGAAGCTCGATGGCCTCTATGAATGCATCTTGTGCGCCTGCTGCTCGACCTCGTGCCCGAGCTATTGGTGGAACTCGGACCGCTACTTGGGTCCGGCGGCGCTGCTGCAGGCCTACCGCTGGGTGATCGACAGCCGCGACGAAGCGACGGGTGACCGTCTCGACAACCTCGAGGATCCGTTCCGGCTCTACCGCTGCCACACGATCATGAACTGCGCCAAGGCCTGCCCAAAGGGGCTCAGCCCGGCGAAGGCGATCGCGGAGCTCAAGAAGCTCATGGTGCAGCGGCGGGTGTAGGCCGGCTCCTCCAGGCTGCCGCTGGCTGGTGGGTTCCATGCCTGCCGCCCTATGACGGGCTTTGCGCTTCTCTGATAAGGTCGCCTGCGTTCGTTCCTGCGTAGAGAGGATCACCCGTGCTCGATCATATCGGATTGCCCGTTGCCGACTACGAACGATCGAAGGCGTTTTACGCGGCCATTCTCGAGCCGCTCGGCATCAAGCTTCTCATGGAAATGGACCTCTCCGACTACGATGGGCCGGCCGGCTATGGCGGGTTCGGCGTCGAGCGGCCGCAATTTTGGATCGGCACCGGCGTGCCATTCACGGGGCGCCTGCACGTGGCTTTTGCGGCGGCGGACCGAGGGCAGGTTCGAGCGTTCTACGAGGCGGCGCTCAAGGCGGGCGCCAAGGACAATGGACCGCCGGGCCTTCGGCCCCATTATCACGCCAATTATTACGGCGCTTTCGTCATTGATCCGGACGGGCACAATGTCGAAGCCGTGAGCCATTTGCCGGAAGACGCTTGATTCGTTTTATAAGCATCTTTTCCATTTCCGGCGACAAAACGCTTTCCAAAAACAACAAGACCGATGGCGCGTCTCGCAGCCATCGGTCTTCAAGTTGGAATCTCTTCCAAGAAACCCCGCCAATACCCGCTCTGTTGCCCAGACAGAAGCGGGAAAGGCAGGCCGCGTATTAGGCGGCGCGGCGCTTCTTGGCAGCCGGCTTCTTCGCAGCGGCCTTCTTGGCAGCCGGCTTGCGAGCAGCGGGCTTACGAGCAGCCGTCTTGCGAGCGGCGGGTTTACGAGCAGCCGGCTTCTTTGCAGCAGCCTTGCGAGCGGGTGCCTTCTTCACAGTCTTAGCCATAGTTCTCTCCCTCAAAAGTCCGAATCATTTCGGAACAAAAAAATCATGAGCAAGTTCGATGATTTTGTTGACATACAAAATGAATTCGACTCGTCGATTTATGGGAAATCGGATGAAAGTGTTGCGTGAAGTCAACAATTTCGTCCTGTTTCAAGACTCTAGAAGGCGATCTTCGACTCCGTCTCAGCTTCTCTCGCCAACAATGAGTGCGAAAATTCCGTCGCGTGCGCCGCGAAATTCGATGTCGTGATTCGTTTTTGACGCCGCTTACGCGGCCTTCACGAAGCGACGCTGAAGGTCGAACACGGCCATCATGAAGCCGACGCGATCTTCCACTGCCTCCTCGAGGAGCGAGAAGTAGTTCGGTTCGCGCGGCACGATTTCGCCGACGACCTCTCCCAGCTCGAAGCGCAAGTCGGCATCGTGCTTGCGCGCGATGGCTTGCATCTTGGCGTTGGCTGAGAGGCAGCTCAGATAGAGATGGTGCACGCCGCGATTGCGCGCTGCACGGATCACGCGGCCCATCAGCTCCGAGCCGAGGCCGTGGTCCTGATAAGCGCTCTCAACCGAGAACGCCGCTTCGGCCTCGCGCCCCCAGGTGTCGCCGAGCTTCTTCAGTTCGGCTGCGGCACGCACTTCGCCGTTCTCGATGTAGGCGAAGACCGTGGTGCCGGCCTCGGCCATGTGGCTCGCGTATTCCTCGATGAAGGAATCCGACACGCCGTGGGCAAAGCGCATAGCGCGGCTCGCCTTGTCGAGGCGCAGCAGATGATCGCGAAACAGCGTCTGTTCTTGCGGCCAGAGTTTGCGGAATATGCCGCCCGCACGCGCATACTCACTCATTGTGACGTACCTCCATTTGAACCGAGACGACGCGGTGCGTTGCCCTTTACGTGGCGACGCGCCTTTCCGTCATCGCGATCCGACGCAGCGAGCCCTCTCGAATGCGCTCACCGGATATAGGGCGCTTTGTGCGCCGCACAATATGCCGAATGCGTGACCAACCTTACGGAATTGCGCAGTTTTCCCGTTGAAGCGGCCGATTGGGCACGCTGCACCGCGAAAACTGCGGAGCAGGGTTGTGTGCGACGCAGGGGATGCCTCCGGGACGACAAGAATTCGACTATGCCCAGTCGCACCCCGTCAGTGTTTCTGGCAGTTTCACCGCCGACTGGGCTTCGGGGTAGGTATGTCAGAGACGGTGTTGGAGCAGTACGGGCGTCGGATCGCGCTCGGTGAAATCGAAGAAGATGTGGCGCAGCGAGAAGCGGCCGCACGCTTGCAGCGCTTGGAGTTCGAACTCGCCGAGTGGCGCGCGGCGGGTCGTCGGAGGCCTCTCGTCTCGCTTTTTCGCGCGCGTGTTGTGCCGCCACGCGGGGTCTACCTTCATGGCGCGGTTGGGCGTGGCAAGACCATGCTCATGGACCTCTTCTATGAAGCGGTTCCGTTCGAGCCGAAGCGCCGGGCGCACTTTCATGCCTTCATGAGCGACGTGCACGAGCGCATCCAGCGCGGGCGGGCGACTACGGACGGTGATCCGATCCCGTTCGTCGCAGCCGAGATCGCAGCGGAGGCGGCGCTGCTCTGCTTCGACGAGATGACGGTGACGGACATCGCGGACGCCATGATCCTGTCGCGGCTATTCAAGGCCCTCTTCGCGCGCAACGTGGTTCTGGTCGCGACGTCCAACGCCGCTCCGGACCATCTCTACTGGAACGGGCTCAACCGGCAGCTCTTCCTGCCGTTCATTTCTCTTCTGGAAGAGAACACGCATGTGGTGGAGCTGAAGTCGGCGAAGGATTTCCGGCTCGAGAAGCTGGCGGGCCGCCAGCTCTATTTTTCGCCTTCAGATGCCAGTGCGAAGGCAAGCCTCGACGAGCATTGGGCGCGTCTCACGGGAAATCATCCCGGCGCGCCGGCTGTGCTCGACATCAAAGGGCGCCACCTCACAGTTCCGCTGGCCTCCATGGGTGTTGCGCGGTTCTCTTTCGAGGATCTCTGCGAGCAGCCGCTCGGCGCGCTCGACTATATTCACGTCTCGCGTGCCTTCCATACGATCATACTGGAAGGTGTCCCGGTGCTGACGCCGGAGCGGCGCAACGCAGCCCGCCGGCTCATCCACCTCATCGATACGCTCTACGACAACCGCAACTCGCTTATCGTCTCGGCAGAGGCCGAGCCCGACAAGCTCTATCCGGATGGCGACGGCGCGGAGCTCTTCGAAAGGACCGCTTCGCGCCTGATGGAGATGCGCAGCGAAGCGTATCTAGCGCGCACGAAAGCGGCGGATGAGGCGTCCTGAGGACGATTGCTTCGATCTGGGGCAATCTGCCGCCTGCTTTGGTCGCAGGGGGAAAAGGATTTCGCTGTCGGGCTTGAGCGGCTTTCCGTTTCGTCATACCAAAGCCTGAGTTTCCTCCCGCCGATAGGTGAGCCGGCCGTGGAGCCATCGGGATCATCGCTCACTCACTAATGTGCGGCCTATTTCGAGAGCCGCAGCCTCCAGGGAGAATGGCCTAATGGCGCGCACGAAGATCGCATTGATCGGCGGCGGTATGATTGGTGGGACGCTGGCTCACCTCATCGGCCTCAAGGAGCTTGGCGACGTCGTCATTTTCGACATCGCCGAGGGATTGCCGCAGGGCAAGGCGCTCGACATTGCGCAGTCCGGGGCCGTTGAGGGCTTCGACGGTATCTTCAAGGGAACGAACGCCTACGCCGATATCGAAGGCGCAGATGTCTGCATCGTGACGGCGGGCGTGCCGCGTAAGCCCGGCATGAGCCGTGACGATTTGATCGGTATCAATCTCAAGGTCATGGAGCAGGTCGGCGCGGGTATCCGCAAGTACGCCCCCAACGCTTTTGTGATCTGCATCACCAATCCGCTCGATGCGATGGTGTGGGCGCTCCAGAAGTCGTCTGGCCTGCCGCGCAACATGGTGGTCGGCATGGCCGGCGTTCTCGATACCTCGCGCTTCCGTCACTTCCTGGCCGACGAGTTCCGCGTCTCGGTGGAGGACGTCTCGGCATTCGTTCTCGGCGGGCACGGCGACGACATGGTGCCCCTCGTGCGTTATTCGTCGGTAGGGGGTATCCCGCTGCCAGATCTCGTTAAAATGGGCTGGATCCGCCAGGAGCGTCTGGACCAGATCGTCGATCGCACCCGCAAGGGCGGCGGCGAGATCGTGGCTCTGCTCAAGACCGGCTCGGCTTACTATGCACCCGCCGCTTCCGCCATCGCCATGGCCGAGAGCTTCCTCAAGGACAAGAAGCGCGTGCTGCCATGCGCCGCGTACCTCAACGGGGAGTACGGTGTTAAGGGATTGTACGTGGGCGTGCCGACCATTATCGGCGAGGGCGGAACGGAGCGCGTGGTCGAGATCGACCTGAACTCCGCTGAACGCTCGATGTTCATGAAATCGATCGAATCCGTGAAAGGGTTGGTCGATACTTGCATCAAGATCAATCCTCAGCTCGGGTCGTAGGGCCCGCAGCCAAACACTTAGCCGACGCGGGGTACGGACTGGGTTTTTGATCTTTAGTGTGGCCGCCCCCTGGTCACACTCCCGGTTCTTAGCCGCGTCCCCATGATTGCTCAATTCGCAGGGGACTACGTACTAAATGAACATTCACGAGCATCAGGCGAAGGAGCTCCTCGCCAAGTACGGCGTCGAGACTGGCAAGGGATTTGCCGCCTTCACGCCGGAAGAAGCCGAAAAGGCCGCTGCCGAAATCTCTACGCCGACGATCGTCGTCAAGGCGCAGATCCATGCGGGTGGACGCGGCAAGGGCAAGTTCAAGGAAGCGGAGGCTGGCGACAAGGGCGGCGTTCGTTTCGCGAAGACGCCGGCGGAAGCACGCCAGCTTGCCGAGCAGATGCTCGGGAACACGCTGGTGACGATCCAGACAGGGCCTGTCGGACGGACCGTTCGGCGCATCTATATCCAGGATGCCGTCAACATCGCGCGTGAGCTTTATCTCTCGGCGCTCGTCGACCGGGCCAGTTCGCGCATCGCCTTCATCGTTTCGACGGAAGGCGGCATGGACATCGAGAAGGTGGCCCATGAGACGCCGGACAAGATCCTGACGCTCACGGTCGATCCGGCCACGGGGCTGCAGCCCTTCCATTCGCGCAAGATCGCCTTCGCTCTCGGCCTCAAGGGCGACGAGATCAAGGCCTGCGCCAAGATGGTCGCCGGGCTTTATCGCTTCCTCAACGAGAAGGACGTGAGCCTGCTCGAGATCAATCCCCTCGTCGTGACGAAGGAAGGTCAGCTCGTGGCGCTCGACGCCAAGGTGAGCTTCGACGGCAACGCCATGTTCCGTCATCCCGACATCGCCGCGCTTCGCGACGAGACTGAGGAAGACCCGATGGAGATCGAAGCTGCAAAGTACGATCTTTCATACGTGAAGCTCGACGGCTCGATCGGCTGCATGGTCAACGGAGCAGGCCTTGCCATGGCGACCATGGACATCATCAAGCTTTACGGCGCGGAGCCTGCCAACTTCCTCGACGTGGGCGGCGGTGCATCGAAGGAAAAGGTGCAGGCGGCGTTCAAGATCATCCTCTCCGATCCGTCCGTTCGCGGCATCCTCGTCAACATCTTCGGCGGCATCATGCGTTGCGACATCATCGCGGAAGGCATCGTTGCCGCTGCGCGCGAGATGGCCATCAACGTGCCGCTGGTCGTGAGGCTCGAGGGTACGAACGTCGATCTCGGCAAGGAGATCCTCGCCAAGAGCGGTCTCAAGATCGTGCCGGCCGATGATCTCGCGGATGCTGCCGCGAAGATCACGTCGGCGATCAAGGTCGCCGCTTAAGTTTCCATCCGCGGATGCTGCTGCATCCCAATTCGAATTGCCGAGATAAGAGAACACAAGACATGGCCATTCTCGTCGATGCGTCCACCGTTACGATCTGCCAGGGCCTGACTGGCAGCCAGGGGACGTTCCATACCAAGCAGGCGCGCAGTTACGGCACCAAAGTTGCGGGCGGCGTGACGCCGGGCAAGGGAGGCACGAAGCCTGCCGATCCCGAGCTCGCAGATCTGCCGCTGTTCGATACCGTTCGCGAAGCGAAGGCGAAGACCGGCGCGACCGCCAGTGCCGTCTACGTGCCGCCGCCCTTCGCGGCTGACGCCATTCTCGAAGCTATCGATGCCGAGATGCCGCTCATCATCTGCATCACCGAGGGCATTCCCGTGCTCGACATGGTGAAGGTGAAGCGGGCGCTTTCGGGCTCGAAGTCGCGTCTCATCGGGCCGAACTGCCCGGGCGTGTTGACGCCGAAGGCCTGCAAGATCGGCATCATGCCGGGCAACATCTTCAAGAAGGGCACTGTCGGCATCGTCTCGCGCTCCGGCACGCTCACCTATGAAGCGGTGAAGCAGACGACGGATGCGGGTCTCGGCCAGTCGACGGCGGTCGGCATCGGCGGCGATCCGGTCAAGGGCACCGAGTTCATCGACATGCTCGAGATGTTCCTTGCCGATCCCGATACGCACTCGATCATCATGATCGGTGAGATCGGCGGTTCGGCCGAGGAAGAAGCTGCCGAGTTCCTGATCAGCGAAGCCAAGAAGGGCCGCAAGAAGCCGATGGCCGGTTTCATCGCAGGCATGACCGCGCCTCCGGGCCGTCGCATGGGCCATGCCGGCGCCATCATCTCGGGCGGTCAGGGTCGCGCGGAGGACAAGGTCGAAGCGATGCGTCGCGCCGGCATCTCCATCGCCGATAGCCCGGCTTCACTGGGAACGACGCTGACGAAGGTTCTGAAGGGCTGAGAAGCTCGTACTAAAGGAGTGCCATGCGAGGGGCGAAGAATTGTCTAAATCGAGAGTGAGGGTCACCACCTAACTACGGCGACACACATGCGGGGTTTCACATGTCGCGACAGGCACTCAACGAGAACTTTCTTCGCACATCCTTCTTGAACGGTGTCAACGCGCCGTACATCGAAGAGATGCAAAGCCAGTATGAGAAGAACCCAGGCTCCGTCAGTGACGAGTGGCGCTTGTTCTTCGAAAGCATGCGGGAGGGGCGCGGAAACGCAACCTCCGACGCGATTGACGGCGGAAGCGCTCGCGAACCTTCGTGGGCGCTTCCTCTTTCGCAATTGCAGGGTGCGCCGAGCGAACTCGTTTCGGCGCTGACGGGCGACTACGGCGAAGTCGAACGCGGGCTGCGCGACAAGCTGCAGGCGCGTGCGCAGGGTGCAGGCTTCGAAATCACGCCGGTCGCTTCGTTCCGCGCCATCCAGGACAGCGTGCGCGCGATCATGCTCATCCGCGCCTATCGCGTGATGGGGCACTTCGCGGCGGATCTCGATCCGCTCGGGATCGCGGAACGCAGGGTTCACAAAGAGCTGAAGCCAGAGACGTACGGGTTCACGGATGCGGATCTCGACCGGCCGATCTTTATGGACCGGTATCTCGGTCTCGACACGGCGACGATCCGGCAGGTGCTGCGCATTCTTCGGCGTACCTACTGCCGCAAGATCGGCTACCAGTTCATGCACATCACGTCGCCGGCGCAGAAGTCGTGGATCCAGCACCGGATCGAAGGCGAAGAGAAGGATATCACCTTCACCGAGATGGGCAAGAAGGCCATCCTTCGGAAGCTCATCGAAGCCGAGATGTTCGAGCGCTTCGCGGATGTGAAGTACACGGGCACGAAGCGGTTCGGCCTCGATGGCGGCGAGGCGCTGGTGCCGGCGCTGGAGCAGATCATCAAACGCGGCGGGCAGCTCGGCGTGCGCGAGATCGTCATCGGCATGGCGCATCGCGGCCGCCTCAACGTGCTCTCGAACGTGATGGCGAAGCCGTTCCGAGCGATCTTCAACGAGTTCAAGGGCGGTTCGTGGAAGCCTGACGATGTCGAAGGCTCGGGTGACGTCAAGTATCACCTCGGTGCGTCTTCTGACCGGCAGTTCGACGGCAACAACGTGCATCTTTCGCTGACGGCCAATCCCTCGCATCTCGAGATCGTCGATCCGGTGGTGCTCGGGAAGGTTCGTGCGAAACAGGATCAGCTTAATTGCGGCGCCGGCGAACGGACGCCCGTGCTGCCGCTGCTCCTGCATGGCGATGCGGCCTTCGCAGGACAGGGCGTCGTTGCCGAGTGCTTCGGGCTTTCGGGCCTCAAGGGACATCGCACCGGCGGCTCGATCCATTTCATCATCAACAACCAGATCGGCTTCACCACCAATCCGCGCCATTCGCGTTCGTCGCCCTATTGCTCAGATGTGGCGCGCATGATCGAGGCGCCGATCTTCCACGTGAACGGCGACGATCCGGAAGCCGTGGTGCATGTGGCGAAGATCGCGACGGAGTTCCGGCAGAAGTTCCAGAAGCCGGTCGTGATCGATATGTTCTGCTACCGCCGCTTCGGCCACAACGAAAGCGACGAGCCGGCGTTCACGCAGCCGCTCATGTACGACCGCATTCGCAAACATCCGACCGCCGTGCAGATCTATTCCAAGCGTCTCGTCGAAGACGGCGTGATGACGGAAGACGGCGTCGAGGAGATGAAGGGCGAGTTCCGCTCATTCCTCGAGGAGGAACTGGCAGCGGCCGAAGCCTACAAGCCTAACAAGGCGGATTGGCTTGACGGGCGCTGGAGCGGTGTCGGTCAAGCGGCGGACGACGAACGGCGCGGCAATACTGGCGTTTCTCTCGACACGCTGCGCGAGATCGGCCGCGATCTCACGACCATTCCAAGCGATTTCCGTGCGCACAAGACCATCGTGAAACTGCTCGAACGCCGCCGTGAAATGGTGGCGAAGGGCGAAGGCATCGATTGGGCGATGGCCGAGCATCTCGCGTTCGGAACGCTCGTTGCCGAAGGATTCCCGGTGCGGCTCTCGGGGCAGGACTGCGAGCGCGGAACCTTCTCGCAACGCCATTCCGTGTTGATCGATCAGGAAACCGAACGCCGCTATACGCCGCTGCGCCATATTTCGCCGAACCAGGCGCGCTTCGAAGTCATCAACTCGATGCTTTCGGAAGAAGCGGTGCTCGGGTTCGAATACGGCTACTCCCTGGCCGAGCCGAATGCGCTCGTCTGCTGGGAAGCGCAGTTCGGCGACTTCGCCAACGGCGCCCAGGTGGTGTTCGACCAGTTCATCTCGTCCGGTGAGCGCAAGTGGCTCAGAATGTCCGGGCTCGTGTGCCTTCTGCCGCATGGCTATGAAGGCCAGGGGCCGGAGCATTCGTCGGCGCGCCTCGAACGCTTCCTGCAGCTTTGCGCCGAGGACAACTGGCAGGTCTGCAACTGCACGACGCCCGCCAACTACTTCCACATTCTGCGGCGGCAGCTACATCGCAAGTTCCGCAAGCCGCTCATCCTCATGACGCCGAAGTCGCTCTTGCGTCACAAGCGCGTGGTGTCGCGTCTCGACGAGATGGGTCCGGGCACGACGTTCCATCGCGTGCTGTGGGACGACACGTTCCGCGTTCCCGAGGAAGAGATCAAGCGCGTCGTGCTGTGTTCCGGCAAGGTCTACTACGATATCGCGGATGCGCGTGACGCGGCCGAGCAGTACGACACGTACATCCTGCGCCTCGAGCAGCTTTATCCGTTCCCGGCGCGCGCTCTTCTGACGGAGCTCGGGCGCTTCCCGAATGCGGAAGTGATCTGGTGTCAGGAGGAGCCTAAGAACATGGGCGCGTGGACGTTCATCGAGCCGAACGTCAATTGGGTTCTGGATCGCCTCAATACTCCTGAAAGGCGCGTTCGTTACGCAGGCCGTGCGGCTTCGGCGTCGACGGCGACCGGTCTCATGAGTAAGCATATTGCGGAGCAGAAGACGCTTGTCGCAGAAGCGTTGAAAGGTTGAAGCGCACCCGAGTCTCAGGCGAGACACCACGGCTGAGATTTTGAGCGGTGACGAGGAAAGGGCGGGAGAACGATGATTGAGATCCGCGTGCCGACACTCGGCGAGTCGGTGACCGAGGCGACGGTCGGCAAATGGCTCAAGAAGCCGGGCGACTCCGTGAAGGCTGACGAGCCGCTCGTCGAACTGGAGACGGACAAAGTCACGGTCGAAGTTCCGGCGCCTGCCACGGGTGAGCTCTCTCAGATCCTAGTCGATCAGGGATCGACTGTCGCGATCGGCACGGTGCTCGGCGCTCTTTCCGACGGAGCGGGCGGCGGCAAGGCAAAGCCCGCTTCCGCTGCCCAGCCTGCGCCTGCCAAAGCAGAAGCGAAGGCCGAAAAACCGCCTGCGCGCGAAACGCCGGCTCCCGCTTCGAAGCCCGCTCCGCAAGAGTTTCGTGCGCCTCCGAGCCCCGCGGCGCGCAAGCACCTCGAAGAGGCAGGCCTCGGCGCGGACGACGTGTCGGGCTCCGGCAAGCGTGGTCAGGTTCTCAAAGAGGATGTCGTCGCGGCGGTTTCAAATGGAAGCGGGCAAGCGAAGGCTCAGCCGAATTCTGAGTCCGACGACGAGCCCGCGCCGCAGCCTCGCGCCGCGCAGGTTCCAGTTCCGCAGCAGCGCGCCCCCGAGGCTCGCGTGCCGTCTGCCGTGAGCGAAGCCGGACGTGAAGAGCGCGTGCGCATGACGCGCCTTCGCCAGACGATCGCGATGCGCCTCAAGGAAGCGCAGAACACGGCGGCGATGCTGACGACGTTCAACGACGTCGATATGTCGGCCGTCATCGCCATGCGCGCACAATACAAGGAGCTGTTCGAGAAGCGCCACGGCGTGAAACTCGGCTTCATGGGCTTCTTCGTGAAGGCTTGCATTCAGGCGCTGCGCGAGATCCCGGCCGTCAACGCCGAGATCGACGGCGAGGATATCGTCTTCAAGAACTACTACCACATCGGCGTTGCCGTCGGGACCGACCGCGGGCTCGTCGTGCCCGTGCTGCGCGAAGCCGATCGCATGTCTATTGCGGAGATCGAAGCCAAGATCGGCGAGTTCGGCAAGCGCGCGCGCGACGGCAAGCTTTCCATCGCGGAGATGCAGGGCGGTACGTTCACGATCTCGAACGGCGGCGTTTACGGCTCCATGCTGTCGACGCCAATCCTCAACGCGCCGCAGGCAGGCATTCTCGGTATGCACCGTATCGAGGAGCGCCCGGTGGTCAAGAACGGGCAGATCGTTGCACGGCCGATGATGTATCTCGCGCTGTCTTACGACCATCGTCTGGTTGACGGAAAAGAGGCCGTGACGTTCCTCGTGCGCGTCAAGGAGTGCCTGGAAGATCCGCAGCGCTTCATCCTGGAGCTTTAAGCACGCTGAGGCTTCACAGCAATCAAACGAGAAGGCACGAGCAGAATGGCTGACCCGTACGATCTCATCGTGATTGGCAGTGGGCCGGGTGGGTATGTGTGCGCCATTCGCGCGGCGCAGCTCGGACTCAGGACGGCGATCGTAGAGAAGCGGGCGACGTTCGGCGGCACGTGTCTTAACGTGGGCTGCATTCCATCCAAGGCGCTGCTGCACGCGTCCGAGCTTTTCGAAGAAGCCGGTCACGGCTTCGGACGCATGGGCATCAAGGCGTCGCCGGAACTCGATCTCGGCCGCATGCTCGCGTTCAAGGACGAGGGTGTGAAGGGCAACACCGACGGCGTCGCGTTCCTCATGAAGAAGAACAAGATCGACACCTTTCACGGCACGGGGCGCATCCTCAAGGCCGGTAAGGTCGATGTGACGTCGGCGGCCGGCGAGAGCCAGGTGTTCGAGACGCGTAACATCGTGATCGCGACAGGGTCTGATGTCGCGAAGCTGCCCGGCATCGAAATCGACGAGGAGCAGATCGTGTCTTCGACCGGCGCGCTTTCTTTCCCCGAGGTGCCGGAGAGATTGCTCGTGGTCGGCGCGGGTGTGATCGGGCTCGAACTCGGTTCGGTGTGGCGGCGGCTTGGGTCGTCCGTGACGGTCGTCGAATTCCTCGATCGCATTCTGCCCGGCATGGATGGTGAAGTCGCGCGCACGCTCGAGCGTATCTATTCCAAGCAGGGAATTGCATTCCGGCTCGGCACCAAGGTCGTCGGCGTTTCGCGCGGCGAAGGCGGGCTGGAAGTCACCCTCGAGCCGTCGAATGGGGGCTCGCAAGATCGGATCGACGCCGACGCGGTGCTCGTTTCGATTGGGCGCGTTCCCTATACGGACGGGCTCGGCCTCGACGAGATCGGCGTGGTGCGGGACAAGCGCAAGCGTGTTGTCGTCAATGGGCAGTTCGAGACTAACGTGACGGGCATCTACGCCATCGGCGACGTGATCGCGGGGCCGATGCTCGCGCACAAGGCTGAAGACGAGGGCGTTGCAGTCGCGGAAATTCTCGCTGGACAAGCGGGGCACGTGAATCACGACGTCATTCCGAGCGTGATTTATACCTCTCCGGAAGTTGCGTCCGTCGGCAAGACGGAAGAAGAGCTGAAGGCGGCGGAGATCCCGTACAACGTCGGCAAATTCCCGTTTACGGCGAACGGCCGCGCGAAGGTCAACAAGACGACCGACGGTTTCGTGAAGATCCTGGCACACGCGGAGACGGATCGGGTGCTTGGCGCACACATCGTCGGCGCCAATGCCAGCGAGCTGATCGCGGAATGTGCGGTGCTGATGGAGTTCTCAGGGTCGGCCGAGGACTTGGCGCGCACGTGTCACGCGCATCCCACGCTCTCGGAAGCCGTCAAGGAAGCCGCTCTCGCCGTCGCCAAGCGCGCCATACATATGTGAGAAGCGCCCGCGGTCCGCGTTACGCGCGAGGGTGCGCGGCGTCGTACACGGCGAGAATGCGCTCGCGATCGACCTCTGTGTAAACCTGCGTTGTCGACAGCGACGCGTGACCCAGCAGCTCCTGGATCTGACGCAGGTCCGCGCCGGCTGCCAGCAAATGCGTAGCGAACGAGTGGCGGAGCGCGTGCGGCGTGGCGGTGTCCGGCAACGCCAGCTCGTCGCGCACGCGCGCAATCGCGAGCTGGATGATGCGCGGCGACAGCGGGCCGCCTTTGGCGCCGACGAACAACGGAGCGGCTGCTTCGAGCGGATAAGGGCAAAGCGACAGATAACGCTCAACCGCGCGCTGGGTGACCGGAAGGATCGGCACGAGGCGTTCTTTACCGCCCTTGCCGACGATGCGCAGAACATCACGGCCAGGAACCGGCGCGTCGCGACGCGTGATGCCGAGCGCTTCCGAAATGCGGAGGCCCGCGCCGTAGAGCAGCAGCAGCACGGCGATATCGCGCGCGCTGATCCAATCTTCGTCTGCAGTTTCGTTTTCGACGAGCGCGGCGGCCTTCTCAATCGTCAGCGGTTTCGGAAGGGTGTGCGGAATGCGTGGCATGGCGACCTGCGCCAGCGCGCGGTTCGTGACCTGATCGGTCGCTTCGAGCCAGCGATAGAATGTGCGCAGCGCGGAGACCGTTCGCGCGAGCGAACGGCTCGCGGTGCCTTGACGGCGGCGTGCCGAAAGGAAGCGGCGAACAGCTTTTACATCGAGGCGCGCGAGGTCCGCGAGGCACGGCGGATGGCCGAGGTCGTGCTTTAAAAACCCAAGAAACTGGCGCAAATCCCGCTCATAGGACGCGAGCGTCGCGGGGGACGCATTGCGCTCGTGGGTCAGATGATCGAGCCAGGCTCGCGTGGCGCGGCCGAGGTCATCGGCTAGCGGCAGCTCTCCGTCGGCGTCGAGAAGGTCGTCGATGGTGTCGCGTGTCATTCGCCGAGAGTCCTGCTTCGCGCTTTATGGACCGTAAACGATTTGCGCTGTTGCTGCCGCCTCTCTGCGACACTTTACGTTCTATCAGCGCTGGGTTTTCTGCGGCTCATGAGGCGCCTCGTGCTGGCGTTTAGCGCTTGGGAAACGGCGTTCGAGCTTCGTCGAAGACGATCACACCTAGACGAATCACTCGGATGCGCTTGGCTCTCTGGTCGCTTCGGAGTGCGAAGTGGCAGTCTCACGAGGTGCAAGTTATGCCCTATTTATCGCTATTTCTTCTCTGCAACGTGCGAGAAGTGGGCTAAATACGGGCTGTTGCGCGTGCAAGCGTGGCTGAAACTCCAGTGCGAACTAAAAAATCTTAGGAATTCTCGTTCGATAGCCGCGAAATTTCATTCTTATTGTATGTTTTCGCGGTGATTCTGATTCTTTTTCTGAGGAAACTCTCATGGCTAAAGCTGCCAAGACCCCTGTCAAAACCAAAGCTGCTCCGAAGCCGGCCGCCAAGAAGGCGGGCGCTACTGCCAAGGCTGCAGTCAACACCGTAACGCTGCGCCACCTCGGCGTTGCTCTCTCCGAGACGCACGAACTTCCGAAGAAGCAGGCTAACGCCGTGCTCGAGGACATGGTTGCGCTCATCACCAAGCACCTCAAGAAGGGCGACCGCATCCGCATCGGCGGCCTCGGCATCCTTCAGGTTCGCAAGCGTCCGGCTCGCATGGGCCGCAACCCGGCAACGGGCGAAGCGATCAAGATCAAGGCCAGCAAGAAGGTTGCCTTCCGCGCTGCCAAGGATCTCAAAGAGCAGATCTAAGCTCTTTCCGGCCATGCTTTGCTTCGGACTGGATCGTCCGGAGCGGGCAAGGTCTGCGAATTGTCCGGTGCGCACTGCATAGAAAAGGCGAGCGGGCTGCAATCAGCAGCCGCTCGCCTTGTTTGTTTAAGGGCTTCAGCTCAATTACGGCGTCAATATTTTGCGGAGCCAGTCCCTGATGTGCGCGAGCGTTTCGGGAGACGGTGCGTCGCCAAGTGTTTCGTACTCGTCGATCCCGCCACTGCTCGCGACTTGAAACAGATGGTTGTGACCGTCGATAACGACGGCTTCGGCAGATGCATTATTCCGGGTTGCCGTCTTGTAGGCCTGCAGATTTCGCTCGGCGTCTACTTGGCAATCAAGCTCCCCAAACAGGGCGAGTATTGGCGCTTTGACGTCGGCGAGGATTTCGGCTGATTGCTGTTGCAGCAGTGAGCGGTAGTCGTTGGCCAGAACGATAGAGACCATGGCTTCTGTAGTCTCGATGATCTGGTCGGTATTTTCCCAGGACGCACCAGGCCAATTCCGCAGAGCATCGGCGATGATCCGCGCCAGTCGGTCCCGTGCAACTTCGGCCGTGTCTGACGAACTCGCGACATCGAATACTTGTTCGTTCATTAGCCGTTCGTAGGCGATCTGAACCTCGGTCGCACCTGCCGCCAGTGATTGTACGCGTGCCTGTGCATGAAGGAGTTCGGCGATTGGGATTACCGGTCCCGACAGCATGACCAGCGGCGTTGGCACTTTGCGCGACGCGGCTGCCGCGACCAGACCGCCTTCGCTATGGCCGATATAAGCCACTTGTTCTGCAGCGACCGCCCATTCGTTTACTAAAAAGCTCCGGGCCGACAGCGCATCCTCGACCTTGGTGGTGAAGCTTACCGTCTCTTGTTCGCCGCTTGATTCTCCCGTTCCGCGACTGTCAAAGCGTAAAGAGGCGATGCCGTGAGCGGCGAAGTTTAGTGCGATTGTTTGGAAGGGCTTTTGGTTGCAAACCGTCTCGTCGCGATCGTGGTGCCCCGACCCCGGTAGCAAAATGACAGTGGGCGTTACAGCCAGCGTGTCCGGCTGAGTAAGAGTGCCCGCCAAGGACACCTCGCCGGATTTAAAGACAACATTGCGGACTGCCATCCCGGATCGTCGGATATCAGATCGTCTGGCCGGTCTTTTTCCAGTCGGCAACGAACTGCGCGAGACCAGCGTCCGTCAGCGGATGCTTGACGAGAGCCTTGAGCGTTGAGGGCGGAATGGTCGCGACGTCGGCGCCGATCAGGGCTGCTTCCTTGACGTGGTTCACGGTGCGGATGGACGCGGCCAGAATGTCCGTCTCGAGATCCTGATAGTTGTCGTAAATGGCGCGGATCTCGCGGATGAGGTCCATGCCGTTGAGGCCGATATCGTCCAGGCGTCCGATGAAAGGCGACACAAACGTGGCGCCAGCCTTCGCCGCAAGAAGCGCCTGGTTGGCGGAGAAGCAGAGCGTGACGTTGACCATCGTGCCGTCGGACGTCAGCGCCTTGCAGGCCTTGAGGCCATCGAGGGTCAGCGGCACCTTGATGGTGACGTTCTTCGCAATCTTCCGCAGGATGTGCGCCTCGCGCATCATCTCCTTGTATTCGGTTGCTGCCACTTCGGCCGAGACGGGGCCCGAAACGATGGCGCAGATCTCGGCAATGGTCTCCTTGAAGTCGCGGCCAGATTTTGCGATCAGCGACGGGTTGGTGGTGACGCCGTCGAGGAGGCCGGTCTCGGCCAGATCCTTGATTTCGCTGACATCGGCAGTGTCGACAAAAAACTTCATTCTCGGTCCCTTGTGTGCGCCTCATGCGGGCGCATCGCTGGTGACAGGGGTGCTGGCGGCGGTCGTCAGCTCGCCCTATCTCTTCGCCTAAGCTCTCGATGGAGAGTGATAGGTTAGCTTCTAATCCGGTATCGGCCCACTTGGATAGCCTTCTTGGCCTTAATGAAAAGGGTGAAAGCGCCGCGCGGGTTCTCGCGCCGGTGCTAATGCCGGGTGCGCCGCTCAGTCAAACCTACGATTACATCGTGCCGCCGGGGCTCGATATCGAGCCCGGGGCGTTCGTTCTGGTGCCGTTCGGTGCTCAAACCCGCATCGGCGTCGTGTGGGACGAACCTCTCGGCGCCAGCGACAAGCCCGTCGATCCCAAGAAAATGAAGACCGTGGCTGAGCGGCTCGACGTCCCGGCCCTTCCGTTGGCATCCCTCCGCTTCGCGGAATGGATATCCAACTATACGCTGTCGCCGCTTGGTCTCGTGGTGCGCATGATGATGAGCGCGCAGGCAGCGTTCGAGCCGGTCAAGCCGCGGTTCGGCGTGAAGATCGTTCCCGACGCGGCGGAGCCAGCGCGCATGACGCCCGCGCGGCGGCGCGCGCTCGATCTGGCTCGAGACGGGCAGATCCGTGCAAAGTCGGCGCTTGCTACGGAAGCGACGTGCAGCACGGGCGTCGTCGACGGGCTCGTTTCATCCGGCAATCTCGTCGAGGTCGTCATCCCGGAACGGCGTTTTCCGGAGCCCAATGCCGATCATCGCGTGACGGACTTTACGCCCGCACAGGCCGAGGCCGTGCACGGGCTCGTCTCGGCGGTCGACGGCGAGAACTTCTCAGTCTCGCTGCTCGACGGCGTCACGGGCTCAGGCAAGACGGAGGTCTATTACGAGGCGGTTGCGGAGACGCTGAGGCGCGGCAAGCAGGCGCTCATCATGCTGCCGGAAATTGCGTTGACGGGCCAGTTCATGAGCCGCTTCATCGCGCGCTTCGGCTGTTCGCCGGCTGAATGGCATTCGGCTTTGTCCGGGCCTGAGCGTGGGCGCGTCTGGCGCTCGGTCGCGACGGGCGAAGCGCGTGTTGTCGTCGGCGCTCGTAGCGGATTGTTTTTGCCGTATCGCGATCTCGGGCTCATCGTGGTCGACGAAGAGCACGACGCGGGCTTCAAGCAGGACGACCGCGTGCACTATCAGGCGCGCGACATGAGCGTTGTGCGCGGCAGCCTCGGCGGATTTCCGGTGATCCTGGCGTCGGCGACGCCGTCGATCGAGAGCCATGTGAACGCGCGCACCGGCCGCTATCGTCACGTCATTCTGCCGGGACGCTTCACGGGCGCGGATTTGCCCGAGGTTTCTCCGATCGATATGCGGGCGCATCCGCCGGAGAAGGGGCAGTGGCTCTCGCCGCTGCTGGTCGATGCGGTGGCGAATACGCTCGCGGACCGGCAGCAGTCGCTCCTGTTTCTCAACCGGCGCGGATATGCGCCGCTCACGCTTTGCCGCTGCTGCGGCCATCGCTTCGAATGTCCGCAGTGCACAGCTTGGCTCGTCGAGCATCGTTTCCGGCGGCGCCTCAACTGTCATCACTGCGGCTTCTCGCTGCCGATCCCGGAGGCCTGTCCCAAGTGCGGTGAGAAGGGTTCGCTCGTTGCTTGCGGGCCGGGCGTCGAGCGCGTCGCGGAGGAAGTGCAGGAGCGTTTTCCCGATGCGCGCCTTGCGCTGCTGTCATCGGATCTCATTCCGGGGCTCGAAGAGATGCGCCGCATCATCGGCTCCATCGAGAGCGGTGAGGTGGACATCATCATCGGCACGCAGATCGTGGCGAAGGGACACAACTTCCCGCTGCTCTCGACAGTGGGAATCGTCGACGGCGATCTTGGGCTGTCGATGGGTGCCGATCCGCGTGCGGGAGAGCGGACGTTCCAGCTTCTGCATCAGGTGACGGGGCGTGCGGGACGTGCGCTCACGAAGGGACGCGGCTTCATTCAAACGCACATGCCGGAACATCCGGTGATGGAAGCGATCATCTCGGGCGATCGCGAGATGTTTCTCGATCGCGAGATCGACATGCGCCGTCGCGGAATGCTGCCGCCGTTCGGACGGCTCGCGGCGCTCGTCATTTCAGCGCGTGACAAGGATCTTGCGGAGACGTTCGCGCGTGAGGTTGCGAAGCGTGCGCCGCGTGTCGATCAGATCGATGTGCTGGGACCAGCGGAGGCGCCGATCTCGATTGTGCGCGGGCGGCATCGCTGGCGGCTTCTGGTGAAAGCGCCGCGCGAGAAGAACATCCAGGCTTATCTCAGGATGTGGGGGGATGCGCTTCCCAAGATCGGCGGCGATCTGCGTCTCACCGTCGATATCGATCCGTACAATTTCCTCTGACGAGATCGCCTTCCGAATACGGAGGCAGCGTGGCAGGCCCGCACGCGCTGCTTGGAGGCAAATACCGCGTGCTCAGCCTTCCGATGGTTCGCTCTACTCGTGCTTCCTTTTAAGGACGCACTTTAGCGATGAGCCCCCGAAGCGAGGATCGATCCTACTGCGAGAATGCCGAGGCCGATTGCGACGCCCTTGGCGACATCACGGCCGTGACGATCGCGCTTGTAGTGCTGGTAATGACCGTAACGGTGTCCGTGTTCGTATCGATGACCGCGGCCTCGTCCATCATAGCGCGGGCCGTCGTAACCGCGCGAATAGCTGTAGTCGCCTTGGTTGCGCCAATCTCTGGCGCTCGCAGCTGTTGCAGCCAGCGGAGAAAGGTTGGCAGCCAGCATGCTGGCGACGACCGCGGCCGACGTTGCAAACTTTTTGATCGACATTGATGCTCGGCTCCCTTGCCTCGATCCACATCGCACGGGGACGATCCCGGTACGTTGACGTCATGGATAGCTGCCGGGCACTGAACCCACTTTGAACGCTCCATGCAGGTACCGTTCATGTTCGTTGAAGGCCCATACAAGTCGCGCCGGGATGCTGAAAAATCGCATCCCGGCGCGTATTTGACGTTGAAGTGGACGTCGTCAGGCTAACGAAGGTAGGGGCACAGTTTCCGGCGGCCGTCGTTGGACAGGAATGTGCCCGTGCGGCGATCAAACGACCGATAGCGAGCTTCGCAGCGGGCTACGCCGTCACCGGAATCGGAATAGATGACGGCATCGTCGCCATCATCATAGTCGTCGTAGTAGTAGCTCGAGCCGTAGTCGTAATAGTAGGGCACGCCATACCAGCGCGGACGGAAGTGGTGATGATGCCCGCCGTGGTGATGGCCGCCGCCACCATGCCAGTGCCCACCGCCGCCGCCACCACCATGATGGTGGCCGCCGCCACCGTGTCCTCCGTGGCCGCCTCCGCCGCCTCGCCCGCCGAGGCTGGGATAACCGCCGCCGTTGCGGACGCTGATGATTCCTGAACCTGCGTCGACTTTCGACAACGCGCTCGCTGTGTTCGATGCGGCAGGCGCCGCTGCAGCGGCTGTCGCCATCAAAGGCATTACTGCCAGCGCGAGGGCCAGTTTTGTTGCTCTCCTCATGCCAGGTGCTCCATATCGCTCGTGTTTCGGCTTCTTCGGCGATCCATGCCGCCTTGGCGGGTATGTGGGGGCTCTTCGGTAGAAATCCTACGGGGGCCTCGCTTTTTTCGGTTTTCAGGTCGTCCGGCGGCGCCGATTTGCGTGCGCGCGGGGGTGGGGTGATGATCGGCCGCGGAAATGCGTCGTTCCGGCCACGTGTGGCCGGTTGAAGCATCGTTGCGTGCATGATACAGAACCGCGGGTTTTCGATCGGGGGATCGCGCGGGCTAGTCAGCGAAGGCGGTCCCTCCGGCTCGGATTATCCCTTGAAAATTCAAGCTGTGGCTTCGGCTGCGGGGCGCCTCCAACCCCTTGAGCACGCGAGATTTCCTGACGTGGCGACACAAGAACCAATCGTAGCCGGTGTGGCAGGGCGCTACGCGGCAGCCCTCTTCGACCTCGCGGTCGAGCAAAACAAAGTGTCCGAAGTCGAGCAGGATCTCGGCAAATTCCAGCAACTTTACGACGCGAGCGCTGATCTGCAGCGCCTCGTCCGTAGCCCCGTCATCGCGGCCGATGAACAGGTTCGTGCGCTTTCGAGCGTGCTTGATTCGGTTCAGATCGGCGGCTTGGCCAAGAACTTCTTCGCCCTCGTGGCCCGCAATCGCCGCCTTTTCTCGGCGCCTGACATGGTGCGGGCTTTCGTTGCTCTCGCCGCGAAGGCACGCGGTGAAGTGACTGCAGACGTGACGAGCGCCTATCCGCTCACGGACGCGCAGGCCGAAGCGCTCAAGGCCGAGCTCAAGCAGGCTGTCGGCAAGGACGTGACGCTGGCGACGAAGGTCGACCCGTCTCTCATTGGCGGGCTGATCGTCAAGCTCGGTAGCCGCATGTTCGATTCGTCGCTGAAGACGAAGCTTTCAAATCTCAGCCTCTCCCTCAAGGGAGGCCATTGACGCTGGTTGCGGGCGGCCTCCAGCCGTCCCAGCCCAAATAAACTAGGGCGCGCTGAAGAGTGTGCCTTGAGATCAAAACATATAGAGAAAACGTCCCAAGAGACGAGGTCAAGTGATGGACATCCGGGCTGCAGAGATCACCTCGATCCTGAAAGATCAGATCAAGAACTTCGGTAAGGAAGCTGAGGTTTCCGAAATCGGACAAGTGCTGTCGGTCGGCGACGGCATCGCGCGCGTCTACGGCCTCGACAATGTCCAGGCTGGTGAAATGGTCGAGTTCCCTGGCGGCATTCGCGGCATGGCGCTCAACCTCGAAGCCGACAACGTCGGCGTCGTTATCTTCGGCGACGACCGCACCATCAAGGAAGGCGACACCGTCAAGCGGACTGGCGCCATCGTGGAAGTTCCCGTTGGCAAGGGTCTGCTCGGCCGTGTGGTCGACGGTCTCGGCAACCCGATCGACGGCAAGGGCCCGATCAAGGGCGAAGCCATGAAGCGCGTTGACGTCAAGGCGCCTGGCATTCTGCCGCGTAAGTCGGTGCACGAGCCGATGGCGACTGGCCTCAAGGCTGTCGACGCTCTGATCCCCGTCGGCCGTGGACAGCGCGAGCTCATCATCGGCGACCGTCAGACCGGTAAGACCGCGATCATTCTCGACACCTTCCTCAACCAGAAGCCGGCCAATGCCGGAACGGACGAGGGCGCAAAGCTCTACTGCGTGTACGTCGCCGTCGGTCAGAAGCGCTCCACCGTCGCTCAGTTCGTGAAGGTTCTCGAAGAGCGCGGTGCTCTCGAATATTCGATCGTCATTGCCGCTACGGCTTCCGATCCGGCCCCGATGCAGTTCCTCGCTCCGTTTACGGGCTGCACCATGGGTGAATATTTCCGCGACAACGGCATGCACGCCGTGATCGCTTATGACGACCTCTCGAAGCAGGCCGTCGCTTATCGCCAGATGTCGCTCCTGCTTCGCCGTCCGCCGGGCCGCGAAGCCTACCCGGGCGACGTTTTCTATCTCCACTCTCGTCTGCTCGAACGCGCCGCCAAGCTCGGCGATGCAGCCGGCAACGGTTCGCTGACCGCGCTTCCCGTCATCGAGACACAGGCCAACGACGTGTCGGCCTACATTCCGACGAACGTGATTTCGATCACCGATGGCCAGATCTTCCTCGAGACGGATCTCTTCTTCTCGGGCATCCGTCCGGCCGTGAACGTCGGCCTCTCGGTGTCGCGCGTCGGCTCGTCAGCACAGACGAAGGCGATGAAGCAGGTCGCAGGCAAGATCAAGGGCGAGCTTGCCCAGTATCGTGAAATGGCGGCGTTCGCTCAGTTCGGTTCGGACCTCGACGCAGCGACGCAGAAGCTGCTCGCACGCGGCGCACGCCTGACCGAGCTTCTGAAGCAGCCGCAGTTCTCTCCGCTCAAGATGGAAGAGCAGGTTGCGGTGATCTTCTCCGGTACGCGCGGCTATCTCGATGCTCTGCCGGTTTCGGCTGTCGGCAAGTTCGAAGCGAGCCTGCTCACGGCGCTTCGCGACGAGAAGTCGATCCTCGAAGCGATCGCTGCCGCCAAGGCAATGAGCGACGAGACCGAGAAGAAGCTCGTCGCATTCCTCGACACGTTCGCGAAGAACTTCGTCGCTTAATTCGAAGCTCGTCTTCGGAATTCTTCCACGCGTCATGGTCCCGAATTGAATTCGGGCCATGACGTAGAAAGACAACAGCGTCGAAGGACGCGATGAGAGGAAGCAAGGCGCCATGCCGAGCTTAAAAGATCTCAGGAACCGCATCTCGTCGGTCAAGGCGACGCGGAAGATCACCAAGGCCATGCAGATGGTGGCCGCTGCCAAGCTTCGCCGCGCGCAGGAGGCAGCCCAGGCTGCTCGTCCCTACGCCGAGCGCATGGACGCTGTGCTCGCTGCCATCGGGCAGGGCGTGAACCGCGAGACGGCTTCGCCGCTTCTCGTCGGCACCGGCCGCGACCAGACGCATCTCCTGATCGTCATGACGGCCGAGCGCGGCCTTTGCGGCGGTTTCAACTCGAACATCTCCAAGCTGGCTCGTGCGGATGCGCAGAGGCTTCTCGCGGCCGGCAAGACAGTGAAGATCATGGCCGTCGGCCGCAAGGGCGCCGACAACCTGCGTCGTGATCTCGGCCGCAACATCACCGAGCGCGTCGAGCTGCGCGGCATCCGGCAAGTTGGTTTCGCCAACGCCGAAGAGATCGCGAATAAGGTGCTGGCTCTGTTCGAAGCCGGCGAGTTCGACGTCGCAACGCTCTACTTCTCGGAGTTCAAGAGCGTCATTGCGCAGAAGCCGACGGCGCTTCAGCTCATCCCGGCGAAGCTGCCGGAAGGTTCCGAAGCAAAAGCCGGCACGGCTCAGCCCGTACTCGAGACCGAGCCCGATGAAGACGCCGTGCTCGGCTACCTGCTCTCGCGCAATATCACGACCCAGGTCTTCCGTGGCCTGCTCGAGAACGCCGCGTCCGAGCAGGGCGCACGCATGAGCGCGATGGATAGCGCTACGCGCAACGCCGGCGAGATGATCAACAAGCTGACGGTCAAGTACAACCGCCAGCGTCAGGCGAACATCACGAAGGAACTCATCGAAATCATCTCGGGCGCGGAGGCGCTCTAGGTCGGGATGCGCGGTCGTATGCGAGCGAAACTCTCAAGCATGTTCGTGGTCCTGGCGACGATCCTCGTCGCCGCGGCGCCGGTGCATGCGCAGTCGTCGGAGACGCTCGCCGCCGCGGATCGATTGATTGCGGTGCAGGATCTCGGCGCGATGATGAGCGATATGGCGAGCCAAACGGCGGCAAAGCTTCCGGCCGAGGTTCGGCAGAGCTACGTCGACACCATGGCGGACCCGGAACTCATCGAGCGTGTGAAGGCTGCAGCGCGGACTTCGATGGCGAAGCATTTCACGGTCGAGGAACTCAACGCACTTTCCGATTTCTATGCTCAACCGGTAGCGAAATCGGCGATGGCGAAGATGGGTGTTTACATGGCTGACCTGATGCCCTTCATCCAGCAAGAGATGATGAACGTTTTCGCGAAGTTGCAGGCGAAGAAATAGTGTCGGAGTAAGTCACATGGCCTACAAGACGACAGCAACGACGAAGGGTGGCCGCGATGGCCGTTCGAGCCTCGAGGGCGGCAAGCTTGCGCTTGCCATGGCTCTTCCGAAGGACCTCGGCGGTTCGGGCGACGGCCATAACCCGGAGCAGCTTTTTGCTCTCGGATATTCGGCCTGCTTCGGTCAGGCCATTCTGGTGCTCGCGAAGAAGCATGGCCTCGACGGCCAGGCCGCTCGCGTGACGGCTGACGTAACGCTCAACACGACGGATGGCTTCTCGCTCGCCGTCGATCTCACGGTTGCGCTTCCCGGGGCCGACAAGGCTGCTTTGCAGGCCCTCGTCGAGGAAGCTCATCAGATTTGTCCCTATTCAAAGGCGACGCGCGGGAACATCCCCGTCACGCTGTCGATCGCCTGATCATTCTGGTTGGAGAGGAAAATGGCTAACAAGGTTGGTAAGGTTCGTCAGGTCATGGGCGCCGTCGTCGACGTTCAGTTCGACGAGCATCTTCCGGAAATTCTGAACTCGCTCGAGACCACGAACCAGGGCAACCGCCTTGTTCTCGAGGTTGCTCAGCACCTCGGTGAGAACACCGTTCGCACCATCGCCATGGACTCGACCGAAGGTCTCGTTCGCGGCCAGAAAGTCACCGATACGGGTGCTCCGATCTCGGTGCCGGTGGGCGAAGAGACGCTCGGCCGCATCATCAACGTCATCGGCGAACCGGTGGACGAAGCCGGCCCGGTCAACACCAACGCCGTTCGCGCCATTCATCAGCCCGCTCCCACCTTCGCCGATCAGGCGACGGAAGCGCAGATCCTGGTTACGGGCATCAAGGTCGTCGACCTGCTCGCTCCATACGCGAAGGGCGGTAAGATCGGCCTCTTCGGCGGCGCTGGCGTCGGCAAGACCGTTCTCATCATGGAGCTCATCAACAACATCGCGAAGGTGCACGGCGGTTATTCCGTATTCGCGGGCGTCGGTGAGCGTACGCGTGAGGGCAACGATCTCTATCATGAGATGATCGAGTCCAACGTCAACATCGATCCGAAGAAGAACAATGGTTCGACCAAGGGCTCCAAGTGCGCCTTGGTGTACGGCCAGATGAACGAGCCGCCGGGCGCTCGTATGCGCGTCGCTCTCTCGGGCCTCACGGTTGCCGAAGACTTCCGCGACAAGGGCCAGGACGTGCTGTTCTTCGTGGACAACATCTTCCGCTTCACGCAGGCCGGCTCGGAAGTGTCGGCGCTTCTCGGCCGTATTCCTTCGGCGGTGGGCTATCAGCCGACGCTCGCGACGGACATGGGCGCTCTGCAGGAGCGCATCACCACGACCCAGAAAGGCTCGATCACCTCGGTGCAGGCGATCTACGTGCCGGCCGACGACTTGACCGACCCTGCTCCCGCGGCTTCGTTCGCGCATCTCGACGCCACCACGGTTCTTTCGCGCTCGATCGCTGAAAAGGGCATCTACCCGGCCGTAGATCCGCTCGACTCCACGTCGCGCATGCTCGATCCGCGCATCGTCGGCGAGGAGCACTATCAGGTTGCTCGCCGCGTGCAGTCGATCCTCCAGCGTTACAAGGCGCTGCAGGACATCATCGCAATTCTCGGCATGGACGAGCTGTCGGAAGAAGATAAGCTCACCGTTGCGCGCGCTCGCAAGATCGAGCGCTTCATGTCGCAGCCGTTCTCGGTCGCCGAGGTGTTCACGGGTTCGCCTGGCAAGCAGGTGCCGCTCGCAGACACGATCAAGGGCTTCAAGGGCCTTTGCGACGGCGATTACGATCATCTTCCGGAACCGGCGTTCTACATGGTCGGTTCGATGGATGAAGCAATTGCCAAGGCGGAGAAGCTCGCCGAAGCTGCGTAACACGTGCGTTAGTCCGACTAGAAACCCGTTGTTTGTAAGGTCCGCTCGTTGCGGCGGGCCGGGGAGATCAGATGGCAGGCACATTCGGTTCGTGCTGTGAAGAGCTGAAAGACGCCATGAGCGGCGAAGAGTTCGAGCCGCTCATCACGGCGGGCGATGACGGCGTGCTCTACATGTCGGTCGGGCTTGTCGAACTCGAGGAGGAAGAGCCCGGCATGGTCGACCATCCCGTGTTCTTCTGCCCGTTCTGCGGCAAGGGTCTGCAGACGCGCGAAGAAGTCGCTGAGAAGAGCGGCGACGACGAAGAGGGTGACGCGTAAGGCTTCCTTCGCGAAGCTTTGCGCAGGGCCATTGGGTCCAGGATCGAGGATAGAGGTTTATGGCTCAGACGTTCACATTCGAGCTGGTCAGCCCCGAGAAGGTGGTGCTTTCGGGCGAGGCGGAGCAGGTTCTTCTGCCGGGTTCTGAAGGCGACATGACGGTTCTTGCCGGTCATGTGCCGCTGATCTCCACACTGCGGCCCGGCGTGATCGACGTCGTTCTTCGTGGCACGACCTCGCGCGTTTACGTGCGCCAGGCGTTCGCGCAGGTCGACCCTGAGCGCGTGACCGTGCTTGCCGAAAAGGCTTACGAAGTGTCGGAGCTCACGGGCTCCACGCTGTCGGCTGAGCTTTCGCGGGCGGAAGAGGATCTCGCGTCTGCATCCGACGACGAAGCGCGTCGCGTTGCAAATCAGGCGATCGATGCTCTGACGCGTCTCAAAGCCTGATCCAGCTCATCATCAGACAAAAAGAAAAGCGCCCGGTCATCGGGCGCTTTTTTGTTTTTGGACAACGTTGTTTGGGGACGAGGGGCAGAAGCCGGCGAGATCGCCGCTTTACTTCTGCTCGGCCATATCGAGCTTGCGGCCCATGCGGCGCAGAAGCTGGCCGACGTTGGCGAGCAGGTTGTGCTCGATGGCGAAGTAGATGCGCTCGCCCTTGAACTTTTTCTTCTCCGCGTCCCACGGGAAGAGAAGCACGACGTCGAATTCGATCGGCTGGCCGGTCGAGGGCAGACCCATGAGGTCGCCGTTGTGCACGCCGTTGAAGTGCGCTTCCTCGACGACGCCCTGTGGTCCGATGAAGACGTTCACGACGGAGAAGCAGTTCTCGGGGAAGCCCTTGAGAAACGCGTCGTAGAATTTCGCCGCGCCTTCGTGCCCGTTCCAGACCTTGCCGTTGTTCAGGATCGTGTAGACGCAATCGTCGGTGAGTGTGGCGAGCAGGCCCGGGATGTCACCACGATGCTCAGCTGCGATGTGATCGAGCCAAAGATCCTTGATGCGCTGGTATTCTTCGGCGTCAAACGGCTGTCCGGTCTGGTAGTCCGCTCCATCGTTAAAGGGCGGCAGCGTACGCGTCAGGGTGTTTGTAGACATTCAAAAGCTCTGTGAATGGCAAAGGGCGCGGATCGCCCTTCATTTCAGCTTTGGGCGAGATAGGCAAATCTCTCGACGATCGTTTGGTAAATTGGCCGCTTGAACGGCACGATCAGATCCGGCAGCTCGTTTATTTCGCGCCAGCGCCAGCGATCGAATTCGGCTTTCCCGGTCCGCGGTTTGATGTCGATCTCGCTGTCGTCGCCCCAGAAGCGCATGGCGAACCAGCGCTGCCGCTGGCCGCGATACTTGCCCTTGAGCGCGAGGCCGACCAATGGCTCCGGCAGATCGTAGGATAGCCAACTCGAGATCTCGGCGACGACTTCCGCGCTCGTGACACCGGTTTCCTCACGTAGCTCGCGGTAAGCGGCTTCGATCGGTTCTTCGCCCTTGTCGATGCCGCCCTGGGGCATCTGCCAGATGAAGGCAGATTTGTCGCCCGTCCATTTGGCGAGGCGGCGACCGGTCCAAACGTGCCCGTCCTTGTTCAGCAGCATGATGCCGACGCAGTTGCGGTATGGAAGGTCGGGGAGTTCGCGTGTTGTGTTGAGTGCGGTATCGGTCATTTCACTTGGATATTCCGTCGTCGTCGTTGGGGAGGCAAGCCGCACTTGACGGGCGAGCCGAATCGAAACCTTAAGCCAGGAAAATAACGACTTTTTGTCGCTCCGTCTGTGCTGTGAGTAACTGTTCGAGATTGTGGCGTCTCAAATCGCCTGCATGAGTGGGCGGAACGCGGAAATAACCTCCAGGTAGACTTCGCGCTTGAACGGCACGACGCCTACCGACAGTTCTTCGGCTGTGCACCAGCGCCAGGAAACGAATTCCGCATTCGGCGTTCCAGGTACGCCGAGGTCGATTTCGCGCTCGTCGCCCGTAAAGCGCATGGCGAACCACTTCTGGCGCTGGCCCCGGAAGCGGCCGCCCCAGGCGACGCCGAGCAGGTGGGGCGGAAGGTCGTAGTTCAGCCAGGTTGGCGTTTCGCCAATGATTTCAACGCTCGTTATTGCGGTCTCCTCGCGAAGTTCGCGGAGAGCGGCATGCGCGGGCTCTTCGTCCGGGTCTACCCCGCCCTGGGGCATCTGCCACCACGTTCCGCGGCCTTCGGCGTCGCCCGGTGCGTCGGCCCGCTGGCCGACCCAGATGCGGCCTGCCGGATTCAAGACCATGATGCCAACGCACGGACGGTAGGGCAGTGCGTCGGCGCTCACGATCGGCTTTTCAGTCTTCGACATCGTCATGCTCCAAAAAAGAAGGTGGGCGCCGATCAAGCGCCCACCCGGAAATCAGAAGTTTCGGATTAGAGGCCGTCTTCAGTTCGGGACGGTGCTCTTCTCCGCGCCCGGGGTTTCGGACGGCGGCTGAACAGCCGGTTTGGCGATCGTCGCGCCTGTCGCCTCGCCGTGCAGGAACTTCAGCGCAAACTGGAGCTGGGTATCCTTTTCCGGCTCCTTCGGCACATAGGCGGACGAGCCCGACTCTTCCTTCGGCTCTTCTTTCGTCTCGGTGCCTTCGGCAGCAGGTTCTTCGCCTTCCTTGGCGGCAGGCTGCTTTTCGGCGGCGGCTTTTTCATTCTCGCCGCGGAGATGACCACGCAGGCTTGCTTCGCCGCGAGGCTTCTCAGGCGTCTTGCTCTTCAGCTCGTCGGGAAGCTCCTGCTCAACCACGATATCGGGATCGATACCCTTGGCCTGGATGGAGCGGTTCGACGGTGTGTAGTAACGCGCCGTTGTGAGACGGATAGCGCCGTTCGCGCCGAGCGGGATGATGGTCTGCACCGAACCCTTGCCGAAAGAGCGCGTGCCGATGATGGTTGCGCGCTTGTGATCCTGCAGAGCGCCGGCAACGATTTCCGACGCAGAAGCAGAGCCGCCGTTGATCAGGACGACAATCGGTTTGCCGTCCGAGGTGTCGCCGGGGCGAGCCTGAGCGCGCTGGGTTTCCTCGTTGTTGCGACCCTTGGTCAGCACGATGGCGCCGCGATCAAGGAAGTCATCCGAGACCGCAATCGCCTGATCGAGCAGGCCGCCCGGATTGTTGCGCAGATCGATGATGATGCCCTTGAGCTTCGGTCCGATCTCCTTCTTGAGTGCGTCCATCGATTTCACGAGGTTCGCGTGTGTCTGCTCGTTGAAGGTCGTGACCTTGATGTAGGCGATGTCGCCTTCCGCGCGTGCCTTTACGGCGTTGATGCGGATGAAGTCGCGGACGATCTTGATGTCGAACGGCTCGTCCTTGCCCTTGCGCATCACGGTGAGGGTGATGGGGGTATTGACGGGGCCGCGCATCTTCTCGACGGCCTGCTCGAGCGTGAGGCCGGAGATCTGCTCGTTGTCGAGATGGGTGATCAAGTCGTTCGCCTGGATACCGGCTTTCGAAGCGGGCGTGTCGTCGATCGGCGAGACGACCTTGACGACGCCATTCTCCATCGTGACTTCGATGCCGAGACCGCCGAACTCGCCGCGCGTCTGCACCTGCATGTCGCGATAGTTCTTCGGGCTCATGTAGGACGAGTGAGGATCGAGTGCCGCGAGCATGCCGTTGATGGCGCTCTCGATCAGCATCGTGTCGTCGGGCTTCTCGACGTAGTCGGAGCGGACGCGCTCGAACACGTCACCGAAGAGATCGAGCTGGCGGTAGAGTTCCGAGTTGGGCGAGTTCGCGGAGTACGTCTGCGTGACGTTGAAGACCGTCGTCGCGCCGGCGAGACCGGTCATCGTCAGAAACGTCCAGAACACGAAGTCGGTCTTGCGCATCATTGCTGTACCTTCTCATGAGAAGAGACCCACCAAGGATTGGAGTCTATCGGCTCCCCATCCTTGCGGAATTCGATATAGAGAACAGGCTTACCGGGCTTCGGCTGGTCGGCCGCGCCCGTTTCTCCCGTTGAAAGCTGTGCCGTGCGTGGAGCACCACTCATCGTACCAATCGGCTCAGAGGCCAACACGAACTGGCCCGGGCCGACGTCCATCTGCGACAGCCCGGCAATCAATACATGATACCCACCGCCGGCATTAATGATCAAGAGTTGCCCGTAGCTGCGGAACTCTCCCGCGTAAACGACCCAGCCGTCGCACGGGGAGGTTACGCGCGCGCCGAAGCGGGTCTCGAGCACGATGCCTTTCGACTTGCCTCCATATTGGGTCTTGTCTCCAAATCCCAAGGCCTGACGGCCGCGAGCGGGCATGGGCAATTTACCCCTGGCGAGCTGGAAGGGCACGGCCGGCGTGATCCGATCCGGTTTTCCGGGTGTCAGGGCAGCGCCGGAGGGCGCAAGCTCAACCACGGATGGCGGCGGTTTCTTCGGTTCGTCGGAGGGGGTCAGCATGGCTACCTCCTCCTCGCGACGGGGCGTCAGGTCGACCGGGCTCGTGTCGATGGCAGTCTCGCGGACCACGGCGCCGCCTGTCGCTTCTGGAGCGGGCGAGGGCGCAGCGCCTGATGGCGGCAGAACCGCAACGGTATCTTCTTCGGCGGCCGGTGTGTTCGGGGCAGCGGCCGGCGGGGCGGACGTCTGGCGACTCAACTTGGCGATGAGGTCGCTCAGGCCCTTCACGTTCTTGGCGATTTCGGTGGTGGAGTCGCGGACCTGCTTCAACTCTGCCTGCCGCTCGGCGAGAGACTGCTTCTTGCTTTCCAGAAGGCTAGCAAGCTGCGTCTGGGTGGCGGTGAGCCGTTCGCGCTCGGCGCGCAAGTTGGTGCTTTCTTCGCGGACCTTCGTCATCACGGCCACGAGCTTGTTGAGCTTGCTGGTCAGCTCGGCGGCTTCCTGGCGAAGGCCGGGGAATGCGATGCCGAGCAGCATGGCGCTGCGGACCATCTCGAGCGCGTCGTCGCGCTGGGTGATGATCACCGGCGGCGGATTGCGGCCCATGCGCTGGAGTGCAGCGAGGATGCCGGAAATCTTGCTGTTCTCTTTTGCGAGCGAGGCGCGAAGCTGCTGCTCGTCTTTTTCGAAGACAGCCAAGCGCTCTTCGATAGCCGTCATTTCGGCTTCGCTCTTCTGGACGAGAGCGGCCGTATCGAGCAGGCGCTCATTGAGCTCGCGACGTTCGTCGACGATGCTCGTCATGTCCTTCTGCAGGTCGCGGCCGCGCTTTTCCTTGGCGGTCAGTTCGCCCTTCTGGCTTTCAAGCTTCTGCTTGGCCTCGTCGGCCGTCTTGGGTGACTGGCCCGGGGGCTGGGGTGCTTGGGCGAGGGTGGGGGAGATCCGGACCGGAGCAGCGAAGCAGCCAAGCGCAATCGCAGCCACGCCGAGAAGGCGCATGCGCGATTTCACAAGGTCTGCAGTCCATCGCGTGCTTCGGTTCACGCCCTCGCCCATTCTGGTCCGACCGACAATCTTCCCGGTGCTGTTTAGAGCAGACATGTGCCGGTTCCAATCCGCCGGCAGCACAGTTTTTGATGTTTGCCCACGTTTCGGCCGCCCGCACAGGCGCTCGCTCGGGAATCGCGTCGTCCGCGCGATCCTCTCCCGTACCACGCTCCGATAAGTGGTTAGAATTAGGGCACAACAATTTACTAATCGTGGCGGGCTGCCGCACCCTCCGAAGTGGCCAGCGTCCAATTCTAGCGTTCGCGCCTCTTCGGTCGTATATGAAGCCAACAACTTCTGCGCCGAGGTGTAGCTCTCGATGGAAACCTTCCTGTTCTACCTTTCGAAGGGCATGATGTACGCTGTGGTCGCGGTACTTTTGGCCGGGCTCTGGGTGATGGTGCGTGGCACGAGCCCGAACCTCAGCCAGAAGCTGATGCGCTGGCGTGTCGGTCTCCAGTTCACGGCGATCGTCCTGCTGGTCGCGTACGCATACGTCCATCAGCTCTGAACAGACTGCGCTGTGATCCGCCGGGCAGGTGCTGCCCGACGACGGGTTCGGCTGTCTTGGCGATAGTCCGGAAAACAAGTTTCCACTTTTCCGGAAGCGATTTAGGGTGTGCGCCTTCGGGGAGACGCGAGCACAATGGTCAAGCTCAACAAGATCTACACAAGGACCGGTGACGCGGGAACGACGGGGCTCGGAACCGGCGAACGCGTGCGCAAGGATGCGCTGCGGATTTCGGCGTACGGCACGGTGGACGAAACCAACGCCACGATCGGCATGGTGCGCCTTCACCTGGGCGGGCATCCCGGCCTCGATGTGAAGCTCGGCCGTATTCAGAATGATCTTTTCGACCTTGGCGCGGATCTTTGCGTGCCGGATCGCGGCGAAAAGCTTGAGTATGAGCCTCTGCGCATTTCCGACGATCAGGTGACACGGCTCGAAGCCGAAATCGACGAAATGAACTCCGAGCTCAAGCCTTTGAAGTCGTTTGTTCTTCCGGGCGGCTCGCCGGCTTCGGCGGCGCTGCACGTCGCGCGCACCGTTTCGCGGCGCGCCGAGCGCGAGATGGTGGCCCTGGCGGCGATGGAAAATGAGCCGGTCAGCGCGGCGGCGCTCAAGTACATCAATCGGCTATCGGATTATCTTTTTGTTGCAGGCCGTTACGTCAACGACCGAGGCAAAAGCGACGTGCTTTGGGTGCCGGGCCAGAACCGTTAAGGCGTCTCGCGAGGGGACAAAGCTAAGGGGGCGCTATGTTTGTTCCGCTGCACGACGAAAACTCGCTGAAATCGATACGTTTTCAGTGGGTGACGATCACAATCATCGCGCTCAACATCATCGTGTACTTCTTCGAGACCATGCGGCTCGACGAGGCGGCTATCGCCGGTTTTGCGATCATTCCGAACGAGCTGTTCGACACCAGCCTCTTCCCCATTCCGACGCAGCAGCTCGGACCTGTCAAACCGGAAGAGCTAACCCTGCTCACCTACATGTTCTTTCACGGCGACATCCTGCATCTGGCCGGTAACATGCTGTTTTTGTGGGTTTTTGGTGATAACGTCGAAGACGCACTGGGGCACATCAAGTACCTGTTCTTCTATCTTGCGTGCGGTGCCTTCGGCGGTCTCGTGCACGCGCTTATCGATACGTCGTCGGATATCCCACTGATTGGGGCGAGTGGCGCGGTGGCGGGCGTCATCGCGGCCTATCTCATGCTGCATCCGCGCGTGCGGGTGTGGGTCTTGGCGTTCAAGGCCATTCCTCTGCGGATTTCGGCCATGTTCGCGCTGGGGCTTTGGATCCTCATGCAGGTCGTCATGGTCCTGCTGCCGCAGGTGGGGCCGGTCGCCTGGTGGGCCCATATCGGCGGGCTTGTTGCGGGGGCGGTTCTGGTCGTGTTTCTCCGCCGCCCGGGGGTGCCTCTGTTCGACAAAGGCATGACGGCGGCCTAGCCTTTGTTAGGCCGCATTGACTTAACTTAGCACGGCTCGTAGTTTTATTTTCTCGCACTTGCGAAGGGGTCCGGAAAGTCACTCCCGTGGCGTGGACTCAGGGCCAGTAACCGGAGGCAGGCGGCTCGACCAGCCGTTTCTCGTTTCTCCTGCGGGCAGATTTCGGGACGAAAATAAAACCAGGACAGCAATGACAAAAACAAGGCAGTGCGCCGGGGAGCGTCGCGCATCATGAAGGTACTCGTCGCGGTGAAGCGCGTCGTCGATTATGCGGTCAAGATCCGCGTGAAATCGGATGGGTCAGGGATCGAGCTGGCCAACGTGAAAATGTCCATGAACCCGTTCGACGAAATCGCCGTCGAGGAAGCGGTCAGGCTGAAAGAAAAAGGGACTGCGACCGAGGTTGTCGCCGTTTCCATCGGCACTGCGAAATCGCAGGAGACGCTGCGCACGGCGCTCGCGATCGGTGCGGATCGCGCCATTCTCGTCGAAACGGCAGACGACACATCTGTCGAGCCTCTCGCGGTCGCCAAGCTGCTCAAGGCGCTGGTCGAAGCCGAGAAGCCGGATCTGGTCGTGCTCGGCAAGCAGGCCATCGATGACGATTGCAATCAGACGGGACAGATGCTCGCAGCACTGCTCGGCTGGTCGCAGGGAACGTTTGCGTCCAAGGTTGCGCCCGAGAGCGGCGCTGTCGCCGTGACGCGCGAAGTCGACGGCGGCCTCGAGACCGTGAAGCTCAACCTGCCGGCCATCGTGACCACCGACTTGCGTTTGAATGAGCCACGCTATCCTTCGCTGCCGAACATCATGAAGGCAAAGAAGAAGCCGCTCGATGTGAAGAAGCCCGCAGACCTCGGCGTCGACGTGGCGCCGCGTCTCAAAGTCTTGAAGACCGCTGAGCCGCCTGTTCGCAAGGGTGGCGTCAAGGTTGCTGACGTGGCGGAGCTCGTACAGAAGCTCAAGACCGAGGCGGGAGTGATCTAATGGCTGTTCTTCTTCTCGCCGAACACACGAACTCGGCACTTGGCAGCGCGACTGCAAAGGCTCTGACTGCCGCGCTTGCAATCAATTCGGATGTGCATGTGCTGGTGGCGGGCCACCAGTGCGCGCCTGCCGCTGAAGCGGCGGCGAAGCTCGATGGCGTCAAGAAGGTGCTCGTCGCCGATGCGCCGCATCTTGCCGCCGGTCTCGCCGAAGAAGTTGCCGCGACCGTTGTCTCGCTGGCTGGCGCTTATGACACGATCATCGCTCCGGCAACGGCCTCGGGTAAGAACGTGCTGCCGCGCGTCGCTGCTCTCCTCGACGTGATGCAGATCTCGGACATCACCAAGGTGGTGTCGCCGGATACGTTCGAGCGGCCGATTTATGCGGGCAACGCCATCCAGACAGTTCAGTCTCCGGAAGCCAAGCGCGTGATCACCGTCCGGACTGCGGCGTTCGCCGCTGCCGGTGAAGGTGGTTCGGCGGCAACCGAAAGCGTGAGCGCGGCGCCTGCCGTCGGGCTTTCGTCGTTTGTCGGCGCAGAGCTGACGAAGTCCGACCGGCCTGAACTCACGGCTGCGAAGGTCGTCATTTCCGGCGGCCGCGGCATGGGCAATGGCGAAAACTTCACGAAGTACATCGAGCCGGTGGCTGAGAAGCTCGGCGCGGCGATGGGTGCTTCGCGCGCTGCCGTCGATGCCGGGTTCGTGCCTAACGATTGGCAGGTCGGTCAGACCGGCAAGGTCGTGGCGCCGGACCTTTACATCGCTGTCGGCATCTCGGGTGCGATCCAGCATCTCGCCGGCATGAAGGACTCGAAGGTGATCGTCGCGATCAACAAGGACGCCGAAGCTCCGATTTTCCAGGTCGCAGACTACGGGCTTGTTGCCGATCTCTTCCAAGCGTTACCGGAACTGGATGCCGAACTCGGGAAGGCAGGCCGCTAGGCCTGCCACCATGCCGGGACAAGAAGGACGCCAACCATGGATGTCGCTTTGAAAGCCGAAAGCAAAGCCAAACCGGATGCAAGGCCGGTGCCCGATATCAAATCGATCGGTATCGTTGGCGCGGGACAGATGGGCAGTGGCATCGCCCACGTCATCGCTCTCGGGAAGTACGACGTCCTTCTCAACGATGTTCGCAAGGAAGCCGTCGATAATGCGCTGGCGACCATCGAGAAGAATATGGGCCGCCAGGTCTCCAAGGGTGCGGTCAAGGAAGCGGATATGAAGGCTGCGCTGGCGCGCATCAAGTTCGCGCCAGACCTTTCGGCCCTCGGCGATTGCGACATGGTGATCGAGGCCGCGACCGAAGACGAGATCATCAAGCGCAAGATCTTCCAGGACCTCTGTCCGAAGCTCAAGCAATCGGCGATCCTCGCGACCAACACGTCCTCGCTCTCGATCACGCGTCTCGCTTCGACGACGGACCGGCCCGAGCACTTCATCGGCATGCACTTCATGAATCCGGTGCCGCTGATGGAGCTCGTGGAGCTGATCCGCGGCATCGCGACCGAAGACGACGTGTTCGGCGTGGCGCGCAGGTTCGTCGAAAGCCTCGGCAAGACGACAGCGGTTTCGGAAGATTTTCCGGCATTCATCGTCAACCGCATCCTGCTGCCGATGATCAACGAGGCGGTTTACACACTCTATGAGGGTGTCGGCACCGTCGAGGGTATCGACAAGGCAATGCGGCTTGGCGCGCATCATCCGATGGGCCCGCTCGAGCTTGCGGACTTCATCGGTCTCGATACCTGCCTCGCCGTGATGCAGGTTCTTTACGAGGGGCTGTCGGATTCCAAATACCGCCCATGCCCGCTGCTGGTGAAGTATGTCGAGGCGGGCTGGCTCGGTCGCAAGACCAACCGCGGCTTCTACGACTATCGCGGCGAGAAGCCCGTCCCTACGCGCTAGAGCCGCTCCGGTTCTAGCTTTTTTGTTGTCGTGCTTCTTGTTGGACACTTCGGCGCATGGCTTCGCCATGACCGGTTCCCACTTTTCCGGAAGCACGCTTTAAGCGCGTAATCTGATGAGCGATGCGAACAAGGTTGCTGTCGTGACCGGTGCCGGAAGCGGGATCGGTCGCGCCGTGGCTGTTGCGCTGTTCGATGCCGGCTTCGATGTCGTTCTTGCTGGGCGTCGGCAAGCGTTGCTCGATGAAACGGCGGCGGCTTGCACATCCCGCTCGGGGCGCGTTCTGGCCGTGGCGGCGGACGTCGCGGATGATGCTTCCGTTCAGCGCCTCTTCGAGACAGCACAGCAAGAGCTCGGTCGCGTCGACGTGCTTTTCAACAACGCCGGTATTTCGGCTCCTGCCCTGCTAATCGACGAATTGTCTGTTGAGCAGTGGCGGGCCGTCGTCGATGTCAATCTCACGGGCTCTTTTCTCTGCGCGCGCGCCGCTTTCAAGATCATGAAGACGCAGCGGCCGATGGGCGGGCGCATCATCAACAACGGCTCGATTTCGGCGGCCGTTCCCCGGCCGTTTTCCGCGCCTTACACGGCGACTAAGCACGCGATCACGGGGCTTACGAAATCGCTTTCTCTCGATGGGCGTGCGTTCGATATCGCGTGCTCTCAAATCGATATCGGAAATGCCGAGACAGAGATGACAGTGCCGATGGCGGCTGGTGCGTTTCAGGCCGACGGCACTGTCAAACCGGAGCCGCGCATGAGCGTCGCGCACGTCGCGGAGGCGGTTGTCTATATTGCGAAGTTGCCACTGTCAGCGAATGTTCAATTCATGACGCTGATGGCCACGAAGATGCCCTTTATTGGGAGAGGATAACGTTGGGTTGCACTCTCTCCAGCGGTCGCCTAGATCTCAATTCCGGTTAATCTAGCGCCGTAACGTACTTGCTCAGATTCAGCCTACGGGGGGCTGAGCCGATGCCATCGTATCTTGCGACATCGATTTTTGCCGTCGCCGCTATTCTGCTGCTCGGCGGATGCGCGAGCATGATGGATTTTGCAGGCGTGCCGCGCGCTGGGCATCAGGCCAACGGAACCTATGTGGTGAGTAGCGACGAGGAAAAGCTCGCCTGCCGCCAGATCAAAGAACGCATCGATATGTTGAGCCGCGATCTTCAGACGCTGCCGCAGAAGGCCGCGTTCGAACGCGATACCACGCCAAGCACGGTCGGATCTGCTGTCGGGCGCATTTTCGGCGGGCCGGACGGTGGGCTCAAGGCGACAGCTGACTATCAGCGCGCGCAAGCCGAAAGCGATGCCCTCAAGGGTCTTTACGCAAGGAAGCAGTGCGTCTGAAATGAGAAACGCACTGCCATGTGGGGCAGTGCGCTTGCTCGTTGCGGAACGCCTGGAAGTGCTCAGTCCTCGCGGTCGAGCTTGATGATCTTGCCGTTACGGATGTCGACATCGAACACGCCCTTGGCGCTTACGGCGTCATCGACCTCGAACTTACGATCGTCGCGATCGTATTCAATCTTCCGCCATGACGTGAAGCCGTTGGCCTTGAGGATGCTTCCGATCTCCGCGCGCTCTTCAGGCGTTGCGGGGCGATCATCGGCGGATGCCGTTGTCGCAAGAGTGGCGGACGCAAGAAGAGCGGTGGCGGCAATCACGAGTTTCTTCATGGATCATCTCTTTCCTTGAGAAGCTGACTGGGCGGAAATCGCACATCGGCGCAAATCCGATGAGGCGACTATCGCGCAAAGGCTCTGACGCGCTCCTGATGCCGTGCGTCAGCGATTTGTCAGGCAGTCGGAGAGGACGTCGCGGCCAGCGAGGATGCTTGGCCAGCGCCTGAAAAGCGCAGCGTAACGATGAGCCCAGGATTGCCCTGTTTCAGGGACAAGTTCCCGCCCCATGATTCGGCAATCTCGCTCACGATTGCTAGACCAAGGCCGGCACCAGAGCCGCGTTCGTCGAGACGCCCTCCGCGCTTCAACACTTCGCCCAGCTTTTCGTCCGGAATACCGGGTCCGTCATCGGCGATGGTCAGAATGGCATCCGTGCCTTCGCTGCGGCCTGTAATCGTGACGCTGCGGCGCGCGTGGCGTGCGGCGTTCTCAATGAGATTGCCGACCGCTTCGGTGAGGTCTCCGTGATCAATCGGGGCGGTGAGATCGCGTGGCACGTCGATGATCCAATCCAGGCGATCGGCTTCCGGCATTCTCTGGACGACCCGGGTGATCTGATCGACGGCCGACGCTACATTGGCCGTCGCGTCGCGATGAGGTGCGCTGAGGCGCACGCGTGCAAGCTCGCGCTCGATCGTGCGTTGCATGGTTCGCGTGACCGTCGATAGGTTCAACGCTGCGGTTTCCTGGCCCTCCTTGGCGAGCCGGTCAATCTCCGTTTGCATCACCTGCAGCGGAGTGCGGAGACCGTGTGCGAGGTCTCCGGCACGTGTTTTCGCGCGCGCTATCTCGACATCGCGCGCATCGAGCAAAGCGTCGACTTCCTGTGCGAGGGGACGGATCTCGTCCGGAAACTCCGATCCGAGCCGGCGGATTTTGCCAGAGCGAATTTCGGAGAGACGATCGCGCACGGCCGTCAGCGGGCGAAGTCCTACTGTGACTTGCGCCCAGGCAGCCGCGAGGAGAAGAGTGCCGAGCATCGCGAGCAGTGGTGTGAGATCGCCTGCGAACTGGCGCACGGCCGCGGTGATCTCGGCCGTATCCCATGCGACGGCAACGCGCACCGTGCCGCCGCCGAAGCGCGCGGGAAGCTCGACGCGTCGTTGCAGGAGGTAGAGCTCGGCGTTCCCGGGTCCGGAGATCCTGTGATGGTGGATCGCGTCGTCGATGCTCTCCTCGTGTGGGAGCGTCAGCTCAGAATCCCAGAGGGAGCGGGAGCGCAGCACAGTGCCTTTCTGCTCGTGCACGATTTGCCAATAGAGCCCTGACAACGGCACGCCAAAGCGCGGATCGGCCGGCTGGGCGGACAGAGCAATCTCGTTCGCAGAAGAAGGTTCGAGGTGTGCGGTGAGCTGATTCAGATGAACGGCGAGCTCCGCGTCGATGCGGCGTTCGACGTGACGCTGAAAGAGAATAGTGAGGCCATAGCCTGCAAGTCCGAGCGCGATGGCCGTCGAGATCGTTCCGGCAATGAGCAATCTGAGGCGAAGCGACCGGAGGCTCATGCAGGTGCTGCCACCGTGTAGCCGAAGCCGCGGCGTGTCTCGATTGCGTCAGGGCCGAGCTTCTTACGAAGGCGGGTCATGACGGCTTCCAAGGCGTTGGCGTCACGAGCGTCGTCATCGCCGTAGAGGTGCTCGATCAATTCGCCTGCGGGAACGACGCGCCCCTGGTGATGCAGCAGATAAGCGACAAGGCGGTATTCGAGCGGGGAGACTGCGACGTTAGTCCCGTCGACCATGACGCGCATCTGCCGCGTGTCGACAGACAGAGAGCCGGCTGCGAGCACGGGATGCGCCTGGCCAACCGACCTGCGGATTAGAGCGCGCACGCGAGCCAGCAGTTCCTCGATCTGAAATGGTTTTGCGAGATAGTCGTCGGCGCCGGCGTCGATGCCCTCCACGCGCTCGGGCCAGGCGCCTCGCGCTGTGAGGATAAGAACGGGGACTTGTCGTCCTGCGCCGCGCCAGCGCTTCAATACCGTGAGGCCGTCCATTTTAGGTAGGCCAAGATCGAGCACGACGAGATCGAAGTCCTCGGTATCGCCGAGAAACCACGCCTCTTCCCCGTCGGATGCGACGTGGGTCTGGTAGCCGGATGTCTCCAGCGCGGAGGTGATGCCCGCTGCGATAGCGGGTTCGTCTTCGACGACGAGAATGCGCATTAGTCGTCGTCCTCGATCTTCAGGATGTCGCCGGTGGCTGCATCGACTTCTACCTCCTTCAGCTTGCCTTCGGGATCGACGATGTCGAACTCGTAAACGAGGCGCCCGTCTTCGACCTCGAGTTCAACACCCAGGATCGTGCCCGGCATTTTTGCCTTCACGATCTCCGTTATCTCGATCAGCGACTTGATGCGGCCTTCCTTTAGAGCCTGGCGCGCGATTTCCTGGTCGCGCTTGTCGTCATCTGCTCGCGTGGTCACGGGCATCGTTAACAGCGCGCCGGCAAGACACAGGAAGCCGATTGTTCTGTGAATTCGTTTGTTCATGGAGAGAGAGATGCCTGCTTTTTGCTGACAAACGCCTGACGCGGCCCATCAGGGAGCGATCAGCGGGCTTTTGCGAGGGTGGCGACGGCTCGGATTTCTATCCGGTACCTCTGCAACACAAACGGAGATGATCATGAAGAAGCTTATCGCCGCCTCGGTTCTCTCGCTAGCGCTCGCCGTTCCCGCTTTCGCAGACGCCGACGACTATTTCGGCCCACTCAATGTGCCGCGTGACCAATGGCTCTCTGTGACCGAAGTTGCGCAGAAGATCGAAGCGAAGGGGTTCAAGATCCGCGAGATCGAGGCAGATGACGGTGTATATGAATTTGAGGCCATCGATTCGAACGGCGCCCGCGTCGAAGGGCATGCCCATCCGGCGACGGGCGAGATTCTGAATACCCGTCCTGATAACGATTAGTTCGATTTCCTGGAAAATTCGGCAGCGATGCGGCTGCCGGATTTTTCATGAACTGCGACGCTTGCGGGTCGCGGCAGCTTTACGGGCAGACGCGGAGCGTGCCGCCTTCGGCCTGGCGGCGGCGGCTCGTCCGCCGAGCTTGCCGCCTTTTTGCGCAGCCGGGTTTCCTGTCTTCTTGTCGCGACCTGAGCCGCCCGGCGCTTTACCGCCCCCGTCATCCTTGTTGACGGTTGCCCAGGCGCGGCGCTCGGATTCCTTCTTTCCAACGCCACGTTTCTCGTAACCTTCGGCGATGTGGTCCGCCTTGCGTTCCTGCTTGGCTGTGTACTTGCTCTTTTCTCCTCGTGGCATGTGATCCTCCGTAAAGGTGGAGAATGCTCAACAACCGCGCATGCGTGACGGTTCCTTGCAGTTGTCCTTGGATTGAGCATCATACCATCGTCCAGTTGCTCCTCGCGGTTCGAGTTGCCAAAGGTTGCGCGCATCAGTTGCGAGGCGCCAAGCATGACAAATCCATTTCGCGTGCTTATTGCGGATCCTATCCACGAGGACGGTCGCGACAGGCTCGCAGCCGACAAGAGTTTTGCCGTCGATGTCGAGACGGGCCTCGATGAAGCAAGTCTTGTTGCGCGCATTCCGTCCTATGACGCGTTGATCGTGCGCTCGAAAACGAAGGTGACAGCGCCTGTGATCGCGGCCGGCGCGGCTTTGAAGGTGGTCGGCCGAGCGGGAATTGGCGTCGACAATATCGATGTTCCTGCCGCGACCGAGCGCGGGATCGTCGTGTTCAACACGCCTGATGCCAACGCGACGACGACAGCGGAATTGACCATTGCGCATCTGATGTCACTTTCGCGGCATTTGCCGCAAGCTGACCGCTCCGTGAGAAGTGGCGTGTGGACGCCGACGAAGTTCGTTGGCTCGGAAGTGGCCGGGAAGACGATCGGAATCGTCGGTTTCGGCACGATCGGTCGGCTTGTGGCGGCTCGCTGCGCCGGGCTCAAGATGCGCGTTTTGGCCTACGATCCCTTTGTTGCGCCTGAGATCATGCCGCAGTCGGCGGCGGAACCACGCGATCTCGATGCGCTGATCGCCGAAGCCGACTATGTGACGCTCCATTGTCCGCTGATCGACAAGACGCGTAACGTTATAGATGCGGAGCGCATCCGGCGCATGAAGCCGGGTGCGCGGCTCATAAATTGCGCGCGGGGTGGCCTCGTGGATGAAGCGGCGCTTTTTGCGGCGCTTCAGAGCGGGCATCTTGCCGGTGCGGCGCTCGACGTGTTCGCGAGCGAGCCGCCAAAAGAGTCTCCGCTTCTCGCCCTCCACAACGTGGTTCTGACGCCGCATCTCGGCGCGTCAACGGAGGAAGCGCAACAGGCGGTGAGTGCCCGCATTGCCGAAGATGTCGCCAATTTCCTTCTCACCGGCGCGGCGGAGACGGCGGTCAATCTGCCACGCATTTCTGGCGAGCAGCTTAGTCGCACGCGGCCTTATCAGGAGCTGGCGCGGGCATTGGGTGCGCTCGTCGGAGCGCTGCGCGACGAGCCGATCAAGGAGCTCGTCGTGCGGCTGTTCGGTGCCGTGGCGGAGCTCGACGCGCGACCGATCGTGGCGGAAGCGTTGGTCGGGTTGCTCGGCAAGCGTTTGGCCGGGCCGGTCAATCGGGTGAATGCGCAGCATCTGGCGCGAGCGCAGGGGATCGAAGTGCGCGAGTCGCGTTCGGAGCAGACGCGCGACTACGTTTCGCTGGTGGAAGTGAGCGCCATCACGGAGCACGGCACGACGACGGTCGCTGGCACGCTGCTCGGAGGGCGGCTGCCGCGGCTCGTGCGCATCGACGGCTATGATGTGGAAGCCGTGCCGAAGGGGCATTTCATTTTTACGCGGCATCTCGATCAGCCGGGCGTCGTCGGCGCGCTTGGCGGATTGCTGGCGCGGGAGCATATCAACATCTCGCGCATGCATGTGGGCGTAGACGGCAACGGGAACGGTGGCGTTGTCACAGGTGACGGCCACGCGATCGCGCTGATCAGCATCTCCGGGGCCTTGCCGGAGAGCGTGATGTCCGAGCTGCGAGCGCTGCCACCGATTGCTGAAGCCGTGACGTTCGAGCTTTAGCGTGCCATAGACAATGCCCGTCTGACCGGAAACTTCGCCATGTCGCTGCCTCTCAAGCCAACACGCTTGCCGTCAAATCCGAGCTTTTCCTCCGGGCCGTGCGCTAAGCGGCCGGGCTGGTCGACGGATGCGCTCTCGAACGCGTTTCTCGGGCGTTCGCATCGTTCGAAGGACGGCAAGGCACGTCTGAAGCTCGCGATTTCCAAGACGCGCGCTTTGTTGGGACTGCCTGAAGGCCATCTTGTCGGCATCATGCCAGGTTCGGACACGGGCGCTTTCGAAGCGGCGATGTGGTCGATGCTCGGCGCGCGGGGCGTCGACGTGCTCGCCTGGGAGAGCTTCGGCAAAGGCTGGGTGACGGATATCGTGAAGCACCTCAAGCTTCCCGATGTGCGCATTCTCGAGTCGGATTACGGCATGCTGCCGGATTTGTCGAACGTGGATTTTTCGCGCGACGTCGTGTTCACCTGGAATGGCACGACGTCGGGTGTGCGTGTGCCCGATGGAAAATGGATCGCGGATGATCGGCAAGGTCTGACGCTCATCGATGCGACGAGCGCTATTTTCGCGCAGCCGATCGATTGGGCGAAGGCCGATGTTGTTACCTACTCGTGGCAGAAGGTGCTCGGCAGCGAGGGCGCGCACGGCATGCTCATTCTGTCGCCGCGTGCCGTCGAGCGGCTGCAATCGTACGTTCCGGCGTGGCCGTTGCCGAAGTTGTTCCGGCTCACCAAGAAGGGTGTGCTCGACGCTGCGATCTTCGAGGGTGAGACGATCAACACGCCGTCGATGCTGGCCTTGGAGGATTATCTCGATGCGCTCGATTGGACGGAGGGCGTGGGTGGCATTGCCGGCCTCATGGCGCGGGCCGATGCCAATGCGAAAGCCTTGTTCGACTGGATCGAGCGGACGGACTGGGTCGAGAACCTTGCTATCGATCCTGCGACGCGATCCAACACATCGATCTGCCTCAAAATCGTCGATCCTCATGTGCTCGCTTTGCCGAGCGCGGATCAGGCGGCCTTCGTGAAGGGCATGGTTGCGTTGCTTGAAACAGAGCGTGCTGCGTTCGACATTGGCTCTTATCGCGATGCGCCTTCAGGGCTGCGGGTTTGGACAGGGGCTACTGTCGAGACGGCGGATCTCGAAACGCTGACGTTGTGGCTCGACTGGGCTTTCGCCACCAAGAAAGCCAAGCTTGCGGGTTCCCGCTAGCTTTGCTCGCTGGCGCTTCTCAGAAGATGACCTCCATGCTGAGCTTCAGCGTCGTGTCCGGTGTGTCGTCGTTCAAGCCGAACAGCGCGCCGAAGCCGAGGCTCACCATCTGCTCGTCGTCGTCTCCGTCTGCCTCCTTCTTCGATGACGCGAACTCGGGCGTGAAGTTCCAATAGATGATCGGTCCGATGCGGTGCTGGTTGAAGTCGCCGAACAGCGCGGCCTCGTCGCTGCGTCCGCCGCGTCCGGCGACGCGCTCGATCGTGCCATACGCCTCCAGCGCAAAGTCGAAATGCTCCGACCAGCGGTATTTGAGCTGGGTGGCGTAAGAGAAGTCGATCTTTTCGTCCTTCTGGCCGGCTTCGTTGCGCTCTCCGCCGAGGAACTGCACCAGCATCGGGATAGCTGTGGCGGACCAAGGTCCTTTGGCCCATTCGAAGATCGGACCGGTGACCAGCGTCTTCGCTTCGCTGCTCTCGGTCGGCACTTCGAACTCGACCACGACGCCCAGGCCCACGCCGTCGCCTTTGCGTGGCACGAGGATGCCGATCATTTCGACGGCGTATTCGTCGAGCTTCATATCGCCGTAGCCGTTCGCTCCCTGGACTGTGGTGAAGTCCTCGCTGCGTTCTTTCTCGTATTCGATGCCGATACGAGCCTTGAGATAGCGCGTGATGCCGAATTCGAGTTCGAGGGCGGCGCGGGCTTTGGCTAGCGAGTTGTCGTCGGCTTCGATCTCGCCGCCGGGCTCGATGAGCGTCTGCCGCTTCGGATTGCCAATGGCGAAGGCGTTCTGACTCTGAAATTCGATCTCGCCGGGCTCGGAATCGAGTGTTTTCAGCTCAAACTGGCCGATTGCTGGACCGGCAGACGCTGGCGCGCAAACAAGTAAGCTACTGAATCCGAATGCTGTTGTGATTGCTGCTGCTCTGCGGCACGCTTTGCCCCACATACTCATCCCTCCCACAGGACTTTTTCCTATTTTATCGGGAAAGTCCGGTAAGTAGCAGGAGGATTCTGACGGCTGGCTGACAAACCTGTTCGCGGTGGCCTGAAAGGTACGGCCAGCAGGCGCGGTGTCTTGGTCAGGGTATGGCGGGCGAGCGAATGGCCATGATGAATGCGGCCGTTGCTGCCAATGACGCGACGGTGCGCACGCTGTTCCACATCGTCCATTCGGTGAGATAGCGCGCCCAAACCTCGGCGCCTTGCGAAGCAGGATTCACGGCCGCGAGCTCGTCATTGAGCGGTACGTTGCAGACGATCGTGAGAATGAACGTGAAGCCAACATAGAGAATCGCCCCGGCAAGCCAATAGATGGCGCGGGGATCGCTCCATTTCAGGAGTGCGGCGATGGCCAATACCGATGCCGTTATCGCGGTAACGACGAACACCGCGATAAAGCCAGATCGCACCACGACGAGGTTGATCTCCTGCATGGCGGCGATGCCTTCCGCGGGAGGGCGATGGCCGAGCGCGGTCATGATGAAAGCGGAGAACGCGAAAAACGTCCCGGCGATGAGTGCCGCGCCGAGGGCGGAGATCCACGTCAGTCCAACAAGAAGCGGTTTCATGCCTGGGCTCCGTGATATTAGAGCGCCGTGTGTGCTTCGGAGCCGCCACAACTGAATGGCAACGTGAGCGAACGTCTATTCGCTACCGTTGGCAATCAACTCAACCAACACACGCGCCATGTTCTCCAAGGTGTAGGGCTTTTCCAGAACGCGGCGGTGACGATGCTCCATCGGAAGCGAAGCCTGCTCGCCGTAGCCGCTCGCGAAGATGAACGGCACGCCCAACTGAAACAAGCGGTCTGCAACGGGGAAGCTGTTGCGGTCACCGAGATTGATGTCCAGCACGGCTAGCGAAGGCGTTCCGGACTCGAGGTAGTCCAAAGAGCCTTGCGTCGTTGCGTGCGTGATGACGCCGTTGGCGCCTAATCGCGACAGAATATCCTCGGCGTCGAGCGAGATGATGAGGCTGTCCTCGACCAGCAGAACACTGCGATTGGCGAGGAATTTCGGCGGTGGATCGACAGGATGTGATGGGCTCGATCGCGCGAACTTGATTGCCTTGCCGGCGAAAGATTTCGGCTCCGAGACGTGGCGGAGGGGAATGACGAAGTCGGCTTCGAAACCGTTTTCGAGATACCTTGCTTCGGCGCTGCCGCCGAGATCATACGGCACAGACCGTTCTATGATCGTGGTGCCGAAGCCTTTTCTTTCGGGCGGGCTTACGGGAGGGCCGCCTCGCTCACGCCAAGTGACGACGAGATCGCGCGAGCTATCGCGATACCACGATATTTCGACGTGGCCATTGGTCGACAAGCTTCCGTACTTCGTGGAGTTGGTTACGAGCTCGTGCACGACCAGTGCCATAGCCGAATAGGCTTGCGGATTGAGGAGCACCGGTGGCCCGCCGCCGCCGATGCGCTCGGCGCCGTCCGGGATTGCTGCGGCCTCTGCGTCGATCAGTGCTTGAAGCGGCGCAGGCCCCCAATGGTCGTCGGTGATCTGGTTGTGCGCTCGAGCCAGAGCGTGGATACGCCCGTCCACGAGTTGGACGAAGTCCTTTACGACGTCTTCATCAGGTTGCGACTGACGGATAAGGCCACGAATGACGCCAAGAATATTCCGAACGCGATGGTTGAGTTCCGCGATCAGGAGTTCCTGGCGGGCGCTCGCCTGATGCCGTTCGGCGGCAGCTTCATCGGCGAGCCGCAGAACAACTTCGATCAAGGTCGCGCGTAAGGTCTCGGCAACTCGGAGTTCGGAGGGTGAGAACGGTTTGGAGCGCCCTTCTACGAGTTCCTTCCATTCGGCGAAACTCTCGCGCGGCGTGAGGCGAGGACCGTTCGGCCCATATTGGACGGGCTTGTGCGGATCGCCCGCCCAGCGGACCGAGCGGATCATTTCCGTTCGAAATAGAACGACGTAGTCCCGCGGCGATCGGGAGATGGGAATGGCCAGCAAACCGGCAATGCCATTGTCTTCGTTTGTTTTTATCAGTGTTGTGAGCTGGTCGGTCGCGAAGACCTTGCCGGCTGCCGTGCCGTTCAGCGCTCTCACGATCTGACGGAAAACGTCTGTCGAAGGCGTGATGCCGGAGAAGGCATAGCTGCCGTTGATCCAGACGCCGACTCCGTCAGCCGGGATTGTGTTGGTGAGGATGTCGGCGAGCCAGTCGGGATCCTTCAGAAGCGTTTCGTCGGACGCCACGGCGCCCAGGAGTTGATCGGATATGTCGCGCGCTCGTCTTTCGTATTCGACAAGCGCACGCCGCTCGCGGCTTTCAAGGCGCATGGCGAACATTTGCGCGAACAGCTCGCTCACCGAGCGCATCTGGAAGCTGGGCACCATGCGCGAATAGTGATGGCAAGCAAACAAGCCCCAGAGTTCGCCATCGACGATAATCGAAATAGACAGGGACGCGCCAACACCCATGTTCTTCAGGTATTCGATGTGGATGGGTGATACGGAGCGCAGCATCGAGAGCGACAGATCGAGCGGTTTGCCGAACTCATCAAGCTGGGGTGTAATGCCGACAGGCTTCGCGTTGATGTCGGTAATCGTTCTCAGAAGGTTACGGCGGTAGAGCGCGCGTGCCTGTTGAGGAATGTCGCTCGCGGGATAGTGCAGCCCTTTGAAGGATCCAATGCCGCTCTTACAGGCTTCGCCCACGACTTCGCCCGATCCGTCGGAGTCGAATTTGTAGACCATCACACGGTCGTAGCCGAGCAAGGCGCGGACCTGACGCGCACCCTCGCGGTAGAACGCTGAGAAGTCCGGGACCTGGTCGAGGCGCGCCATCATCGAGCGTACCGTGCCGGTCGTGTCCTTCGGCGCTTCGTCGCCGATCTCCGCCTCGATGATGATGTAAGCGCCCGAAATGTGCACGGCGATGTCGAACCGTGCATCCTTTATGAGTTCGCAAGCAAACAAGCGTTCGACCGATTCCGATCCCCGGAGCAGGCTTACGCGATTGCGAAGGTCATGCAGCGCTTGCGGCGGAAGAAACTCGGCCAGCGGCCGGCCAATCATTTCGTGGCACTTGCGACCGATGAAGTCCGATACGTTATCGGACGCTCGGGCGACGATCCAATCCGTTGTTACAGCAAGAAGAAATCCGATCGGCTGGATCGCGCCAAGAAGATGGATCGGTTCACGATCGCAGTTTGTGAGGTCCACTGGGCTTGGCGAGTTGGACAAAGAAGCGGACTCTCACTTGATGGGAGGACGGAGCAGAACGCGGCGATGTTCTGCAGAGTTCCATGCCTCTCCAGCAATATTTCAGCTTCGTATAGGGCCCTCGAAACACGCCGCGATGCCCGCGTGTTAATGCGCCGTGTATACGTATTTTTTGTTTCTGTGCGGAAGGAACAGGGGGGATGGCGACGCATTGAACGACACGATCAAGATTATGAGGACGAAATCCCATGACTCTCAAACATGATGATGGCGAGCAACTGAGCGACTACGCGGTCGACATTGGCGAACTTAAAAAAGTGCATGAGGCGCAGGTTGCTAAGAGGAGCGAAATCGAGGCGCTGATTGCCGCGGAGCAGGGAATTGGGTCGGTTGAATCCTTGAATGAAGAAGCCAAGGAGCGCTTGACCGCCGATGTGGACCGGCATCTCGAAGAGTGGGAGCGCGAGAAAATCGAGGGTGGTACAGCTGCGACCGGTAGTGCTGCTTTCAATAAGCTCGCGCAGGAACATTACAAACTCTCACAGGCGATCCTGGCCGCTCAGGATGAGCAGGTGAGAGAGGCCACGGAACGTCCCTTCGAGCACCCGTTGCGATAAGCTTGGTCGTTTCTCGGCAGCTAGAAATCGGATCACTTTGGCGCGCCACTGCAGCGGCGAAAAATTCTCAAACATCGCTGCGTGGTTGCGCCATCAGAGGATGGCCGCGAGATTTGAAGAATTTGGCGCGCCGCTCAACCCGCTTTCAATCATTGATCTGTCCAGCGATGAATACGATCCGGCTTCTCCGTGACTGCTCGTTCCAGGGCTGGCCGATGGTGATCGTGACGCATTGGCCAGCCGCCTGCAGAATGCAGCGTGTATCGGGCCGCTCCGTCAGGTGAAGAATTCCTTTGAAGGGATAGACCCGATCAGAAAGACGCGAAAGTAGGTCGTGCAGCTGCTGTGTCGCTATAGGTTCCTAGCGCTCGATCACCAAACTTTCGAAGGTCTTCTCCGCCATAGTCGACGGCGACAAAGCGCTAAATTGATCGTCGATCTCATCGAAAGCGTCGGCGGACAGGTGTTCGGCAGGACGGCGAATGCCCCAGAAGCGCTTAAGCTCATTGAGGACGAGAGCATCGATGCGGCGCGAACCTCTACGGGAGCCCTGTCGACGACATCCCTGCGGCCCTGACGCGAAGCGGCACGCCGTTCGTGTTCGTGACGGGGTACGACCGCGACTTGCTTCCGCGTGCTTTTCAGTCTGCCGCCGTTCTGCACAAGCCGTTCACCTCGCAGCAGCTCATCGACAGTGCGGCGAAGCTCGCGCGGCGTCCCGATGACATCGTCGTGCCGCTGACGTTCGGCAAGCGGGGTGATGGCGCGGCGGGGGGATGATGCTGTCGTTTCACCGCGATTTAGTGAGCCTAATCCTTCCTCACTGGGCGATAAACGACTGAATAACTTCGGTTAATCCGATTGTTTTGGCGAGTTCTGCGTTTGTATCCACGTGGAGGTTGCGGCGAATATGATCGTCGTCGCGGTAGATAAATTCACCGTTGACCCAAGTTTGACATCCACGGTTTGAGCAAAGACGGTCTCCGGGAATTAGCGCTTGCATGTTTTGTTTTTCATCAGATACCGCCCGCAGAATTTTCTCGGTCTCGTCGTGCATCCGATGGTAGTGGGCCACCGAGATCGAAGTCTGCATTTCGTTGCAAGCCCTCCGAAGCAGGCCTGACTGCTCGCCCACGATGCAAGGTATGGGGCTTGTTCGCCAGCGAGGAAAGTCGCCTAACAGAATGAAATTTCGGTTGGGAGTACTGAACTGGTCGCTGATCTCCACCAAGGCTTCCCTCATCAAGGTAGCGCCGTATTCGGACGACCTACTTTCAGTCGGTGACTCTCGATAAAGCAAGGGCAACGCGCCTTGCCACAGAGTAGTGAGCCATACAGCACCAATATCAGGAAATTCATTGAGGATTTTCGCAACACGTTTCCGATGCTCAACGCAGTGTCGATGGGTCCTCCTAGGATGTCTACTGTCGCGGTGTACGATTCCACCGTAAGGCGCTCCACAGTCTGGATAGATCGCTATGGAAGCTCGTGGCGACCCCTGAAGAGCTGCTTCAAACAGCGGCGCAAAATGTTCGGCGTGACTATCTCCCCAAAGCAGCATGCGTGTAGTTGCGCTATTCCAGTCATTGCCAACTATACAGAGCGGCTCGTAACCATCTATTAGTGTCTCGAAGTGCGGACATTCCCATTTCCACATTTTGTCTATGCTGCTCATTGCTAGTACGGCGCTTGGGACACGCTGTGGTAGGCCGTCATTTCGGGCCAGAGTTGTGCCGATAATGGCGACGACCGCGATACTTGCCAGTCCAGCAGAAATCGAGCGCGATGATGAGATGGTGCGTTTCCTGAAGGGGCGTTCGATAAAGCGCCATGTCATCCAAGCAAGCCCGCAAGATGCTCCCCCCAGCACGACCGCTTCTAGCAATGTCGGCATTGCGCCGTTGGTATAGTGTCGGAAAAGCACAAGGATCGGCCAGTGCCATAAGTAGAGGCTGTAGGATATTAGGCCCACGCCGACAACTGGCCGAAGCGATAACGCTCGTTCGACTGGTGTTGGAGCCTTCGGCCATATCGTGAGCGCTGCTCCTACGCAGGCATAGGCAGCATTAATGCCGGGGAAGGCATCGCCAGATTCAATTTGTGTGAAGCTCCAGGCAATCAAGACGGCGCCCAGAGTGGCAGCTCCAATAGACAGATGGCGGTTGGAGATAGCCGGAAGAAACACCAGAAAGGCGCCAATGCCGAGTTCCCATGCGCGAGCATGCGGAAAGTAAAAAGCCTGTGTAGGAGCTTTGACAACCAGGACCGCTGCATAAACAAATCCTGTAGCTGTCAGTGTTAGCACGGCGGAGGCGAGGGCTTGCCTCGGGACGACGGCAATCATTCCCGTTAGCAGTAAAGGCCAGATGGAATAGAACTGCTCTTCGACTCCGAGCGACCAAGTATGAAGAAGCGCTTGAAGTTCGGAAGCCTGATCGAAATATCCAGTATTGCCGTAGAAGAACAGATTACCTAAGCCGGCAGCCGCATAGGCAGTGCTGGCGCCAACATCGGCATAATCGCCCGGTAAAAGGATCAGATAGCCAGTGGCAACCGTAAATAACAAAACTACAAGCAGTGCTGGGACAATACGGCGAATGCGTCGGGCGTAAAATTTGAAGACCGAGAAGTTTCCATCCTCGATCTCACGGAGCAAGATTGACGTAATCAGATAGCCACTAATGACAAAAAATACATCTACTCCGGTGAACCCGCCTGGCAGCCAGGTGGCTCCGTAATGGTAAAATAGGACGCCTAAAACGGCGACGGCGCGAAGGCCATCAATGTCGGGGCGATAGACAGGCTTTGCGCTCATGTCCGCTCAATGCCGTGCCTGGTATTTAGCGCACCTCGGCTTTCTTTTTTGGCGCCATTCTTCGTTTTGAGTTGTTGGGTGAAGCAGCCCCTTTCGAGTCCGATGATTATTGACGTCGCCGACATACTGGTCGCCTCGCATGAGTTAAGGCTGAACCGCCCCTCTCACGCTCATAGCGTAAGCGGAAGGGTTAGCCATCTCATTACTGCAACCTTGGGTAGAGTTTCGTGTGAGCTCTTGCTCACTCACGCGCGTAGCAAGGTGATAATTACCGTGGACTGGGAAAGCTAAGAGGAGCGCAGCACTTCCCGAGCAGAGCGGCTATTCCCGCAATCGATGTGGTCCGTGCTATGTTGTTGAAATTGTTGGCGCGCCCGAAAGGATTCGAACCTCTGACCCCCAGATTCGTAGTCCGAAAAAGTGCCGAAACATAGCTGCACATAGCAGCACATCTGGCGGTTAAATACGCCAGAATATCAACATATTATAGGGTTATAAGAGGACGTCGCGAAACTTCGTGACGCCACCCGTTCTGCGTCCACAGTGCGTCCACGGCTGACCCCCGGACTCTTCATGCTCAACGATCTTGCGATCCGCAAATTCCCCGTCCCGGAAGCTGGCGTGAGCCAGCATCCGGATGGCAAGGTGCCAGGCTTCGGCGTTCGCGTGACGGCGAATGGCGTCCGGTCGTTTTATCTGGCTTACCGCCACAAGGGTAAAAACCGGCGTCTCAACCTCGGCCGATATCCGGCCACCTCGTTGCAAAAGGCGAGAGGCAAGGCCTATGCGGCACTTGCCGAGCTTGAAGACGGAAACGATCCGAGCGGGCAGGGGGCGAAGGCCGATACCTTTGCCGGCGCCATGGATGCGTTCATCGACACGCACTGCAAGCGACACAACCGGGCCAGCACGGCCGCCGAAACAGAGCGGCTCCTGCGGGTTTACTTCCTGCCTGAATGGAAGAACCGCGCTTCCGAGGCGATTGCCAAAGCCGACGTAGCGGAAGTCCTCGAACCTGTCATGAAGCGCGGGTCGCACGGCGCCGCGCGGCATGCCTTTGCGGCCATCCGCAAGATGTTCAACTGGATGGTCGAGCAGGGAATGCTGGAGACCAGCCCATGCACGGGAATGAAGGCGCCGGGCAAGCCGGGAAGTCGCGACCGCGTGCTGAGCGACGACGAGCTGAAGATCATCTCGAAGAGTTCCGATGCGATCGGCCTGCCTTTCGGTCCCATCGTCCAGCTGCTGATGATGACCGCGCAGCGGCGCGGCGAAGTCGTAGCCATGGCCTGGGTAGAGATCGACGAGGCCAAAGCGGTCTGGACAATCCCGGGCGAGCGGACAAAGAACGGCAAGTCGCATGCGGTCCCGCTGACGGCGTCCGCGCTCAAGATCCTCGCCGCGATCCCGAGAACCAGGTCGCCTTACGTGTTTCCCGCGCGCGGCAAACCCGACCAACCCTATGCCGGATATTCAAAAGGCAAGCGTGAACTCGACGCGGCCGCGGATCTGCATGACTGGACGCTGCACGATCTTCGCAGAACGGCAGCGACCGGCATGGCGCGCCTCGGTATCGCGCCGCATGTCGTCGAACGCGTACTCAACCACGTGTCCGGCACGTTCGCAGGCGTGGCCGGCGTCTATAACCGCTTCAAGTACGAGGATGAGATGCGCGCAGCTCTCGAAGTGTGGGAGCAGCATTTGAAAAAGTTTGCAGACGCTCGGTAAGCTGGCCGCGTGCTACCCGTCCGCCAAATCTATCTCTTCGGCCGGTGCAAAGATCGTAACGCAATGGGCTGATTGCTGCGGGTGTTCATGAAGCCAGAGTTCGATTGGCACTAAGTCCTCAAGCGCATCGGCCGCCGCCTGTACTCGCTCGAGGGCCTGCGCAGCCGCGTATCCATAGACGAGGTAGATAGCGCGCTGATAGCGAAACTGTCTGACGAAGCGAACGAGTTTAACGAGGTCAATTCTTATTGCATTGGCGTTGGCACGGCAGGATTTGACTTCGATGACTGCATGGTTTCCTGCCATCGTGCCGGGGATGTGAACCAGGAGGTCAGGCTTTGGTGTTCCCTCCAACAACCCAGCCTGGGGGTGAGCGGCTTTATCGACTTCGCCGTTCAGCGAATACGGTGAATCTTGCGGCCATCGTAGTCGCATCTGATGGTAGAGTTCGTAGCAATACACGCGCTCCCGGTAGACAGGGTCTCCGCCATCGATCGGCAGTTGATAATACCGATCAGCGATCCCGCGCGTTGCTTTGCTCAATATGCGGTTCAGTCTCTCCATGTCCGGAGAATAGATTGCCGCTTACATGAAGCAATCACGCGCCAGTTTCCGTCCACTGCATTTGTGAGTTAAGCGCGCTTGCGGCCAGCTGCCTTCCGCGGCTTCGCTGCCGCTTTCTTGGCAGGGCCGCGTTTAGCGACGGGTGCTGTAGCTCGGCCCGCAGCCAGTTCGCGCGCCTGCTTCAGGTCGTCATGTTCGAACGCCGTCTCCATGCGCTCGATCTGGGGTCCTTTAAGTCCCACGGTCTTAGCTGCGGTCTTCCAGTCTGATACGGCCGCTCCGACTTCCCCGGCGATTTCCTTCGCGCGTACAAGTTTGATCCCGAATTGCTCGGCAACCTCAAGCACGGTCTCAAGGGAGGACGACGCATCGACCTCATTGAGCGCAAGAGAATGGCTCCGCGGATTTACGTCGACAGGGGAGGGGTTCAGGTCATAGGCCGGCGACAATCGCCAGCCTTTACCATCATGCAGGAACGCGTGGTTGCGTAGATGGTCATCCGTGTTCGAGACCAATACGTTGAACACCATTCGCCGCCACAGCTCTTCAATGTCGGCCTCCGGGCTGGAGCCGACCTGGCGGATGACGTCGAGGATTTCGAGATAGCTCCGCTGATCACCGTGATCCGTCGCGTCGAGTGCCGTCATTGCCGACATGAACGGAATGCGGCGCATGTGATCGCGATCAAATCGCCGGACGAGCAGCACCGGCTTCTTCGCGATCTTGTCGACCCGCCATGGCGGCACCTGAATGCTCGCCTTTTTGGCGAGGTCAAGTAACACCGCTTCCCAAAGGGTCACGGGCCAGTCGTCATCCCGCTTCGGGAACTTGGCGATAAGAAGCGCGCCGTCCCCATCACGGATCGTGGCCTTTGGGCGGGCTCCGCCGAGGGATGTTCCGGGCGCCAGAACCAACTTCAGGTCTTCGTCGGTTTCCTTGTCGCGCTCGATTCTGTCAGTCGCCGACAGTAGTCGTGCCAGATCAATGAGAGGCGGAACTGGTTCCCCTGTGGAGGTGAGGAAGTTGGCACCATCGACATCACGGAAACGCAACGCACCCATCCGGGTCTGGTCGTCGACACCCGCAAGGTAATCGATATCGAAGAGCGTGCGCGGCTGCGCTTTCGCTTTCTTTGCGCGCGCGCGCTCGCGCCGGAGCATCAACTTTCTGCCCCAGCTGTCCGGCGCGGTATCCGAGAAGGCGGCGGCGATCCCCTTGGCGCTCTGGAACTGTCCGCGCGCCAGCATCAGGGAAGGTGACAGGGCAAAGGCGCCCCTGCGGTTGAGCCAGCCCGGATCATACTCAAAGGATGATGTCTCCTTGCCTGTCCGCTCGCGCGCCCACAGACGTCCGACGGGTACCGCCTCGCCGTCGATGTCGAGATATACCAGGAGCTCGCGCTGCATCATGTGCCCCTTGGCGCATATGTGCGCTTCGGAAGGCGCTCTTCCTCGAGCGCTTGGCCCAGCGGATCGTGCGCGGCATCAACGAGATCGGCCAAGCGGTCGACCAGTCCGAGCACGAACAGCACCGACGCATAGACGCCGAGCGAAACACCAGGATCACCGCGTTCCACCTTGGAGAGCGTGTTGCGAGCAATGAACGCTCGTTCCGCCATGAGCAAGGTCGGTATCTTTCGGCGCTTGCGCGCAAGCGCTATGTCGGCCCCGAGCTTCTTCAGAGCTCGGCGGGCCGGTAAAGGGAGAGCGGTCTTGGAGCGAGATGTGCGCATATATGCTCATTAACTTAGGCTTTGTTTGGCATAATGCTCAAGTTATAGCGCAATTTGTAAATTTAGTCAACCGTCTAGACCCATTTATGCTCATTAACATGAGCGCTGCGGTCTTCAGTGATCAAGTTAATGAGCATTCCTAATGAATGAACGCCGAGGAGATGGATCGACATCTGTCTAATAGGTGGGAGCGCACACGGTATGATCTGTGGAAGCTCGCGCGATGAAGGGCAGGATTTGCCATCATAATTCGTGGCCGAAGTCTTTATCTGGATGCCGCGCACGCCATTCCTCCATCTGCCGCTTAATCGCCTCGACGCGCGCCATCTGCGCTGACGAGCGCGTGTTCACCGATGTGTTGAAGGTTTCAGCGAGCGGCTGGGGAGCGTGCTGGTGTGATGGCGCATCGGGTTGTGCTGACCGGGCTGCCCGCCGCTCGGCCAGAAGGGATTCCTTGGCATAGTCGAAGGTTACAATAGTGCGCAGCTGCGCCTCGTGCTCGCTGCGGGCTACGACACGTTCCTCCTGCTGCCGTGCCCGCAATGTGTCAAATCTCGCCTTGTGCTGCTCCCAGATGCGCTGGGTCGCCACGCGCTTGTCGATCCTCTCCGCACTTGCAAGCGCGCGGCGCTCTTTCTGTTGAACCTGGTCGACGCGTTTCATGAGGCGGTCCGGGTTGACGATGAGGTGGACCATTTGACGGAAGGTGAGGGACTTGCCGTCACCAAGCCGCTCTCGTTGCGAATACACAAATGCTGCCCGCTCGAATGGATGCGTGGCCTGTTGATAAAGGCGCTTTTTCTCCCTGGTATGCGAACGGTAGAGATCGCGCCATTGCGGCCGGTAGCGCTCGCCGATAACCGTGCGCGCATTATCGACAGCGGCTTCCGTATTCTGATCCAGGATGTCCCGTTCGCCGGATTGCCGCTGCCAGATGTCCTTGCGCAGGGCCACGTTATAAGCAGGCAGCAGCGGTGCGACCTCCTTCCGGAGCTCCCGCATGCGCGTGATGATTTCCTTCCGGTCCAGCCAGTCTTCGCGTTGTGGTGTCTTGTTCTTCACCGGAACGAACGCTGCGCGCTCCTGCTCGGCAAGGCTGTCTCGCAGCAATGTTGCGGCATGTTTTGCCATGCGCAGGTTCTCACGAAGCTCGTTGTTCCGGAGGCGCTGCTGCACATGGATACCGTTTTCTCGCTCATAGGCTTCTGCCCAGCGGGAAAGAGCTTCCTTTGTATACTTCAACGACGCGGTCATCCCTGTCTCGGGATGCACGGTGTTGACCACCACGTGCACGTGAAGATGGTTCTTGTCGTTGTGGGCCGCGAAGAGTGCCTGGTGCTGTTCGAGCTGCATCGCTTTCAGGCTCGAGAGAACCGTCGCGCGCATGTGGTCTGGCGATGGGTTTTCACCGGCAGCCCAGGAGAGTGTGTAATGGAGCACGGGGGTTTTGTTCTTGCGGCCCCGCGCATCCTTTCCGGCATGTTGCTTGAGCAACGCCTGATCGCGCGCGGTCTCGTGCATCTCGCGCCACGCATTGGCCGGCTCAGAAAGGACGTTGAGCGTATCGGCCCACAGGACGCGGTCAGCGGTCTCCTGGTTTGGGTCGTGCAGGATGTACCTGCACACTCCTTTGAAAGACGTGCCGCGCTTGTGCAGGCGAGGGATCATTGGAAGGGTTCCTCGGTCCGAGTGCCTGGGCGATCTGGTGCACGAAACTCGGTGGCTGGTGCGGGTGGATGGGATGGCCGGACCGCTGCGTCCTCTGAGCGTGCTGAAGATGCGCCAGCAACCGCAGCAGTTCCTGAGCCTGGCGGTAGGCATCAACGACGTTGGGCGGCAGGTTGCCGTTCAACGCATGTGCGATCTGGTTGACGTTGTTACCGATGTGGCAGAGCTGGGCAAAGACCGCCGGGTCCAGCTTCATATAGCCAGGCGCCGACTCAACCCTGCCCTCGCAGATAAGACGTTCGCACAAGCCTGAGAGGGACAGCCCGGCCTGACGCGCATCCATGCTTCGCCGCAGGTGTTGGTCCGGCGTAAGCCGGATCGTGACCGTCTTGCTGCGCGGGGAAGCCGCGTGTGTGCGTCGCCTGGCCATTCAGTTGCCTCGTCAGGGTTGGGTTCGGGGCGCGGGAACAGCGCCCTGACCGGAGGGGTCCGGAGGAGTGGCGGAGCACTCTCCCCGGCGAGAGGGATTTGCAATCGATTGCCTGCGCCAGCAGTGCAAACGATTGCAAATCCACATCTCGCTACTCCGAGTTCTACGCTACGTGCTTCACTGAATCTGTCCGCATTCGTTTCCTGAGTTATTCCCAACTTCATATCGCTCATTGCGATAATTCACGCAATTATGTGCAACGATGAATTGCGCTTTTCATAAGCGAACAAGGCTGAACATACGAACACATGACTTCGTCGAAATATTTTTTCGACGACTTGTTCGGGGTCACTACGGGGAAATTTATTTTACCTGAACATGCCGAAACATCGCAGCGCTTGCGACGACGAGGCGGAATTTCCGACTGCTTGAATTGGATGAAGGGCCGTGACCATTCTAAGTAACGATGATTATTCGGGGTGGAGAAATGAGCGCATTTGAATTTCCGCCGCGCGGCTCCGGCATCGCCGGACGCGCTGAAGGTCCGCCGATGGGAATATGGGCGCATCCATCCCAGCTCGGCCAGAGCTGGGACTGGCAGCCGGGCAAGGTTCTGCTTGGCGAGCATGAAGGCCGCGTCGTTGGCCGCGATGATGATCGACATGTCGTAACGATTGCCGGGAGCAGGGCGGGAAAGACAGTGACAGTCCTTATTCCGAACCTGCGGAGCTATCCGGGTTCGATGATCGTGCTCGATCCGAAAGGCGAGCTCGCGCGAGCGACCGCCGAGCATCGTCGCCGGATGGGCCAGCAGGTCTTCATCCTCGACCCGTTTGGCGAAACGGGGGTGCAGACGGCCTCCTACAATCCCATTCACGAACTCAGCCAGGCGCGGCCCGAGCTGGTTGCGGCGGATGCCGCCCAGCTTGGCGACGCGATCATAATTCCGAACAACAAGGACCCGCACTGGACGGATTCGGCGCGCAATCTCGTTCGCGGCATCATCCTCCTGCTGATCGCGACCGCGCCCGCCCGGGCGAACCTTCGTGAAGTACGGCGCCGCCTGTGCGGCACGCCGCCTGAACTTGCGGAGCTATTCAGCGAGATGGCGGCGTCCGATGCCTTCGATGGCATCATCGAGTATGTGGGACGGACGTTCCTCGGCAAGAACGAGCGCGAACTCGCCAGCATAATGTCGACGGCGCAGGAGCAGACCGCGCCACTCGACGACGTCGTCAACGTAACCGGGCGCTCGGATTTCCGTCTTGCCGATCTGCGCACGGGGAAGCTGACTATCTACCTTGTGCTGCCGGGCATGCGCGTGGGCACGCATTACCGGTGGCTACGCATGGTGATCCAGCAGGCGCTCGGGGCTATGGAACGGGCGCCGGTGCCGCGCGGTCAGCTGCCGGTCTGGTTCGTGCTCGAGGAGTTTCCGGCGCTCGGACACATGCGCTCGATCGAGACGGCGGCGGGCCTTATGGCCGGGTTCGGCGTCAAGCTGTGGAGTGTGTTGCAGGATCTCACGCAACTCAAAACGCATTACCCGAAATCGTGGGAGACGTTTCTTGGCAATGCCGGTGTGATCCAGGCATTCGGCAATGCCGATATGACCACGACCGAGCATCTCTCGAAGATGCTTGGGTCGACACAGTTGGTCGAGCAGCAAGATGTATGGGTTTCGGCAAGTGCGATGAGCCAGGGCGACAGCGGGCGACGCGAGCACATCCGCAATGTCCGTCTGCTCGATCCGAACGAGATCACTCATTATTTTTCGCGTGAGACCGGCAGGCAGCTGATCCTGGTTCCAGGACGGCCGCCAATTTACTTGCAGCGGCTCCGGCCGCAGGCGGCATAGGGAGGGAGCCATGTTTCGATTTTACGCTGAGCGGCTGTGGGATATCGATGAAAATAGGAACATCCTGAGTGCGCTCGTGCAGTGGACCGAGGATTGCGAGGATCTTTCAGAGCTGCTCGACAACGGTTTGATGGTGATAGCGGTCGGTTGTCTTGGCGCGCTGGGACTGGCGCTATCAGATGCGCCGAACGGCGAGATACTGATGTTTGCAGCGATGGGTCTGTTCGTGCTTGGCGTGAGCCTCTTCGTGTTTGGCCATCACCTGTGCACGGCGCATTGCGAGCTTACTTTCGAGCGCGATGGGCGTATCACCATGCCGCGCGGATGGCTGGGAAATCGTTTGTTTGGACCCCAGGTGCTTGGGCTGCACTCCGATATTTCGTCCGTGCAATCGCAGGAAACGGAAGTGCTGCATCCCGATCCGAACAAGCCGAAGCGCTATGAGGTTTGGCTCTACTTCCATAGCGGATCGAACTTCTCCGTGGCCGGAAGCCTCTACAAGCCGCAGGCCTACAAGGTCGCCGTACTTCTGCAGCAGGCCCTGGCAGATATCCGGCAAGCGGACGCTCGACTTCCGCAGCAGGCCGAGGCCTGGGCGGAAGTCGTGGTCGACTAATCGGGGGATTTGCGGCTTAGAACAAAGTCCCCTGCCGGAGCTCAGCTTCGATCGCGCGCCATTCTTTCGTTTGCGCGGTCTGGTTCAGCCATCGTTCGACATAGGCGACCGGCCCTCCGGCGGCTTCGATAGTGCCGCCGGGCTGTGTTTGGGATTTGTAGCCGGTTTCAGTAATTGGCAAGGGCACCCTGTGGTCCGCCTCCACTTCAAGGCGGCTGAAGTGATAGATCGTTGACGGCGAGCCGTAGGCGTTCGGCGTGTACATGATGCGCATCGTGATGCCACGCCACTTGAACGGGATGTGTTCAATCCGGCGCTCCGGATCGAACGCATCACGGGTGCTGCCGCGGACGGCCATGGTCATGAAGCGGCGTCGAAGGGAAAGGGAGGTCATGGCTCGACCTCCCAGCTACCGGTTTCAATGCGGCCTCCACGGTTGCGGAAGAATGTCTCGCCATCGAGGTCGTAAAGCTCGTCGGCGCGGCAGATCGAGCGTTCCACACGGGCTTCGTATTCGTCTGCGGCAATAGGGGTGTTTGAGAAATTGGGGGTCATTGCTGACCCCCGTTGGCGTTCTCTGCGTCCTTTTCGGTGTTGAGGCGGATGGCGACGCGGCCATTGCCTGCCGGGTAGGCGTCGAGAACGAGACTGAAGCCTTGTCCGTCTTTGTGCGGCCAGGCGGCGCCGATCTTGGTCCAGTGCTCAGATTTGTCCTCGCCCTGAATGACGTAGACGCTGTGCGTCGGACGTTTGGTTTCTTTCTTGTTGCTCATATCGAACTCCTCTTCTTTCGTTTTGGTCGGGCACAGCGCCCGTCCTGATGGGGACGAAGAAACCGCGTCCGCGGAGCGGGTCCATGGGCAACACGGGAGCGCCCAGCTTTGCGTCGGGGCGCGAATGGAGCGGGCAACCCATTGACCCATAGCGAGCGGATGCGGTTAGACCCCAATCATGAAGGACGGGCATATGCGCGAGCAGAGGTCCGAGAGGGTTCGTTTCAGCTGCGAGATAGAAGGCCAATCGCCCCCCGCAAACTTGTTCATGCGAATTCTGACTCTGATGTGCCACGTGAGCTACGCGGCTGGCACGCAACAGCTTGCCCCGAAAGTGTTTGATTGAATCGCCTGGCAATTTGGTCGCTGCCGCACTCGCACGTCACAGCAGTTGCCGACGTGTTCGGCAAAGTTTGCCCAAGTCTTCGTCAATCGCATCAACTGAGTGAACGTCGATCAATCGGATGATCGCCGCCGACTATTTTCCTGCCTCAGGTGCGCCACCATCTCGGCCGCAGCAATGCCCCCGGCAGCGCGAGGTGAGCAAAGATGAAAAGCGTTTCAAGACGGCATTTCATAAGCGGGACAGCAAGCCTCGCGCTGCTGCCTGCAGCATCGGTTGGCGACTGGGGCGAGTTTTCCGTCGGGCCGTTGGGTATCGATGGTCTCGACGTCCGATGTGCGTTGGACCGTCTGAGCGAATGCCTGGCGCGATTCAGGGCGATCGAGAATGCAGATCTTCCGGACCTCACGTCACTCCATGAGTGGCAGTCGCGGTACGACGACCTTGTCGGCTCGGCGGATCGGGCACGCGAATCGATAACGGACGACACCCCCGGCAGGGACGATGCCATTGCGTTCGCAAAAGCATGTGTGCCGCCGTCATGCGAGCGCGCGTATGCGTACTGGCTGCCGATGATCAATGGCATGAGCCGAACTTATGCGCGAGCGGGGCAGAGATTTTTCGATGCCCGGAAGCGTCAGGTGATGAGTTACGCGACCAGTCTCTACGTCTTCGATGACAATTATCAGGACGTGCGGAACTCCGTCGAAGCAGTGGGCATATTGCGGGAAACCCTGCCGGTGACGGACGCAGACCGGCGAGTTCTCCGACGCATGATCGAATCCCTGAACAATGACGACATCGTCGACGTCGCCATTGCGCGCAACACGCTCGAACCTTGGGAAATCGCGGTCGACTTTGCTTCGTGGGCAAGGCCCTGCGGAAAGTTCACCTGCAGCAGGTGCCAGGAATGGCTGAGCATGGAGTTGGCCGTATGAAAGACCTCAATCGCCGAAACCTACTGACGGCCATAAGCGGGCTGTTCGCAACTGGCGTGACGCCTGCCGTCGCGCATGTCGTTGTTACGCACCGGCAGGCACAGCCAACGCGGTTCATTGAAACCATCATCGATATCGCCGCCGCTAGCGAAGGCCTGACACCTGCGGACATACTTGGACCGGTGCGAGAGAAGCCCTTCGTCCGCGCGCGGCAGCGTGCGATGTATCTCGCCCGCCAGGCCACAGACAGATCCTTGCCCGAGCTTGGACGCCGCTTTGGCGGTCGCGATCACACAACGATATTGCACGCGCTGCGCAAGATTTCGGTGCTCGTCGAGCACGACGAAAGCGAGCGTCGGGCAATTGAGATCTTGCGGCGGGCGGTTGAGCGCAGGACGGGTTTCAGCATTCCCGATCGGATCGTGACGCCGCAGCCATGGCAGCCGAGCCCCTACGACCACTTCCTGCTTCCCAAGTCGCGCTCCATCGTTGCGACGGGAGTGTGAGGCGATGAACCTGATCACAAGGCGCAGGGCAATGCAGGGTGGGGGAGCCGTGCTTCCGGCTGCGTGGCTGATGTCAGGCACAAACGTCGCTCTGGCCCGGATTCTTGAAAGGCCTTCCGCTGGCGAGGCCCGCAACCAGGAATTTTGGCGATTGGTTCGCGAACTGTTGGCGCGAAGCAAGGATTTCGCGCGGCTAGAGTCGATCTATGACAGCAGCGATGCAGCACCGGACATTTACTATGACGCCTACCAGGGCATTGTCGAGACAGCGAAGTGTATTCACTGGAGCGAGCAGCCTGTCACACACGACGCCGAGATCCTGGAATGGGTTTCGAGCATCTACCCGGACGATATTTCATGGGTGCTGCGCCGGGAACCGCCGATCCACGGACTGAGCGAGGGCTTCGCCAAACTCGACCAAGCTTTCGAGGACGCGCTGCGTGGGTTGTCGGAGTGGTCGCCATGGCCGATCAACCCGCTTCATCAGCAGCACGAGCAGTGGGCCGACGCTGTCAAAGCGCAGAGGAAGTTTGCGCGAACGAGCGACGCTCTGCGTGAAAGCCGTGCACTCACGCCGGGCGACCACATGCTCAAACGGCGTGCGATCGAGCATATGCACTGCGGACTCGGTGGCAAGATAGCAAAGGCGAAATACGCCTACGGCTTCGGCATTCCGCCTCCTCGCACGCATCTTGCCCTGGCGATCGAACTCAATCGTGCGCGCGGTTTCACCGGGTTGAGATGTCGAACTGACTGGCGTCAATGGCAGTGGATTTATGCATGAAAGATCCATTTTTCCTGTCGAGACGGCAATTCGGTATCGGCGCGGGGACTGTCGTTGTTTCTCTGGCCCTGCCACTGGCTGCAAAGCCGTTGATTGCCCCGCCATCTGCAAAAGTGCTCGCGGCGCTCGATGTCGAGACCGCGCGTCTGGTGAGAGGACTCATCCGGAGGGCGCGCTATTTCAACCTGCTCAACGAGCGGTACTTTGACGATCAGAAGTATGGAGCCCGATGGATCGATAACTACTGGCCGATGGTACAGAAGGCTGACGTCATTTACGACCGTCTGGGCCGGGCGGTAACGCGGGAAGAGCGCGAGGTTCTTTGTTGGTTGGAGTCGATTGCTGAGTCCGAGACTGCGATGGCGAGAACGCCGTGGCATCCGGTGGAAGGCCCGAGCAACCGGGGACGATGGCTGGAGGCCATGTTTGAAGAAGCCCAGATACGTCGCGCAGAAGCCCGGCTTGCATTCTCATGGATCAGCAGGAGCGGCTGGTGCAACCCGTGCTATCCCGGCCATGCGAACATCATGCAGGTTGTGAATGACGCTGACACGGCCGTTCGCACAGCGGCACATCGAATTCGGATGACCTTGGTGCCGAGTACAGCCGGAGACCTGATGCTAATTCGGAGAGCCTGGCAATGTCGCCTCTACCGGCGGCGATGTTTCGAGGTGAAGTATTATCCGAAGGTAAAAGCCAGGCATTTCATAGCCGGGATCGTGGCCGTTCGACTGCCGCCCCAGCCAGAATGTGGGCGAATGTTCCGATACATGGTGCCCGACGATTCCGAGCGCGACGGTCCGTGGATGCGGGCGGCGCGACGATCGGCGCGGAGGTTGGCGTGACGCGGCTTACATCATACCGGACCTAACGGTGCGGAACGCGACGGATGAAATTTTGCCGGGTGATTGCATAATAGCGAACACATCGCGCGCTGTTTTTCAAGCCACTTGAACTTTGGTTCTCAGAGCGCAATACATTACACGGAGTATAGACCTAGGAGGAAATTTGACGACCGCACTTTCTCAACAAGTGAACAATTCGAAGAACAAGCCATCCCACATTGCTTACACCGTACGCCCCGGCAAAGAGGGACAAAAATCATTCTGGAACGACTGTGGCGTTGCCTGGCCGCATAAGGACGGCAAGGGTTTCCGCATCAAGCTCGACGCCTTTCCTGTTAACGGCGTGATCGAACTGCGCGTCAACGAGCCGGGCACTCCGAACGATACGTCGAAGATCGACTGGACGGATTTCTCCGAGTTCGAGGAACAGTGAAGTCTCAGAAGGCTTGAGGGCTCTCAAGTGAAAGACGCCAATCCGAACTTCACGCTCTGCGACTACTTCAACAAGCAAGGTAGGCGGCTCGAACGCATTTACATCGCGAACGAGCCCGGCGAAGACGCAGTGGAGCGGGTTCGGGCATGCAAAGGCGACGTCTTTGAACGGCTTCACGATGCGATGTTCACCGAAGCCCACGCTTCCGGTGCACTTACAGATCTCGGCGATGCTGCTCTCGCTTTGAATGTTATTCTCAACGAAGTGGCAGAAAATCGCATGGCATTAGAGAAGGCACGAGAGATAACTTCGATTGGCGTGAACTTCCGTCAGCCTGTGGAGATAGCGGATATAATCCCCACACTGGAAACAAGCTTTGGCGGCTACGCTGTCAGCTGGGTGCGGGGAATTTTCAGCCACCTCAATCTTGGATCACCTCGTATTCAGTGATCTATCAGAAATGCTGCAAGCCACAACTCGCCAGCGATTTGTCTACTGCTGACCTGCGTCATTCGGTGCAAGCGCTTCGATTATACGGCAATTGGCAATGGTGCCGCGGCTGCACTGTCGGATGATGCTGTCCAGCTCTCTCCGCAGGGCCATGAGATCGGCGAGCTTATTGTCAACGTCAGCTAGGTGCTGGCGCGCAATGGCATCGACTGCATTGCACGAGTGCTTCTTCTTCTCCGACAGGCTGAGGAGCGCTCTGATTTGTTCAATTCCAAACCCCAGGTCACGCGCCCGGCGTATGAAACTCAGCCGACCAAGCTCACTGTTCCGATAGGCGCGATAGTTGCCAGCGGTTCGCGCTGGCGCCGCAAGCAGACCGATACGTTCATAGTAGCGGATGGTTTCCACCTTGGTGGCGGTCGCCTTCGACAAATCGCCTATCGTCAGGAAGTCCGAGTTCATGCCGCTTGACCCTGTAGTTGCTACAGGGTGCAATATGGGTGTTGAACGAAAGGAATTCTAGGAGAGTATGGCCGCTATCGAACACTCCGATGCCAAGGGGCAGTCACTCAACATGCGCGTAGAAGGCATGGATTGTGCCGCTTGCGCGCTCAAGATCGAGAACGCCCTGAAGCGCCTGCCAGGCGTGAGTGACATCAACGTCAATTACGGAGCGGAGAGTCTGGTCCTGAACCACGATACGGACCGGACTTCGCGCCAGGTCATCGAGGACAAGATTCGCGATCTGGGCTATACGCCGCTTCCTGCAGCAGCCGAGGGTGCCACGCCAACTCGCTTCGCCGAGCAAGAGGACCGGCCCTGGTGGAAAACACGAAAGGGCCAGCTGGTTTTCGTCACCGCGGGCTTGCTGTCGGTTGCGTTTGGGGTGGCTTGGCTCGCGCCTTCCCTTTCGTTTTACGCCTACCTAACCGCTGCCATTGTTGGCCTTGTGCCAATTGCCCGTAGAGCGCTTGCCGGTTCCATGTCCGGGACGCCCTTCAGCATTGAAACGCTTATGAGCGTGGCGGCGGTTGGGGCGATTGCTATTGGCGCGGCCGAAGAAGCGGCGGTCGTGATCTTTCTCTTTGCCGTCGGTGAGCTTCTTGAGAGCATCGCCGCGGGCCGCGCACGTGCCGGTATAAAGGCGTTGATCGGGCTGGTGCCACGCATCGCCCAAATCGAGCAGGGCGGCAAATTGCGTGAAGTTCCGGTCGAACAACTCCGCGTAGGCGATGTTGCCTTAGTGCGACCGGGCGACAGGGTGCCATCGGACGGTGAGATCATCGAGGGTGTGTCAGAGGTCGACGAAGCTCCGGTCACTGGCGAGTCTGTGCCTGTTGGCAAAACCGTGGGTGCGTTGGTCTATGCAGGCAGTATCAATGGCAACGGTACACTCAGGATATCGATTACCAGGACAGCGGCCGATAACACTATCGCCCGCATAATCCATCTGGTCGAAGATGCCCAAGCATCCAAAGCCCCCACGGCTCGCTTCATCGACAAGTTCGCTGCCTATTACACGCCCGCGTCGATGGCGGTCGCCGCATTGATCATTACAGTGCCACCGCTGTTCTTTGGAGCGGATTGGGAAACGTGGATCTATCGCGGCCTGGCGACGCTGCTGATAGCGTGTCCCTGCGCGCTGGTTATTTCGACGCCTGCCGCCATAGCGTCCGGGCTCGCGGCGGGAGCTCGTCGAGGCTTGCTGGTGAAAGGTGGGGCGGCTCTCGAAACTCTGGGCAAGATCACGGCAGTGGCGTTCGACAAGACCGGCACGCTTACCATCGGCAAGCCCCAGGTGACGGACGTAGTCGCGCTTGGGAGCGACGAGGACGAAGTGCTCGCGAATGCGGCAGCGGTTGAGCAGGGGTCAAGCCATCCGCTCGGTCTTGCGATCATCGGCGCGGCCCGAGAGCGAGGGCTTGTAGTCCCGCAAATCTTCGGTGGTGCTTCCGCTGTGCCGGGCAAGGCAGTCGTTGCACGCCTGCGCGATGGGTTTGTATCGGTCGGTTCGCCGCGCCATGCCGCCGAACTCAAGGTGTTGCCGCACGCGTTCGCGGAGCAGGTGGACCGGCTGGAGAGCGAGGGCAAAACTGTGGTCGTCGTGGCCACGACGGACCGCACGCTCGGCCTGATCGCGCTGCGCGATGAACCGCGCCCCGACGCGGCGGCTGGTATCGGACAACTCAGGGCACTCGGCCTTCGGACGATCATTCTGACCGGGGACAATCGGCGCACTGGTCAGGCTATTGCCAGTGCACTTGGTCTTGACGTGCGTGCTGAACTCCTTCCGCAGGCCAAGCTCGATGCTATCGCCGACCTCAAAGCTCACGGCCCCGTTGCCATGGTCGGCGATGGCATCAATGATGCACCGGCGCTTGCGGCATCTTCTGTCGGCATCGCGATGGGCGGGGGCACGGATGTGGCACTGGAGACAGCGGACGCGGCACTTCTCAGCAACCGAGTTGGCGGCGTTGCTGAACTCGTCCGCCTCGCTCGAGCCACCTTATCAAACATCTGGCAGAACATCGCACTAGCCCTAGGGCTGAAGGGTGTATTCCTGGTCACAACGCTACTCGGCATTAGCTCGTTGTGGATGGCGATCCTTGCTGACACCGGAGCAACCGTGTTGGTGACCGCAAATGCCTTGCGGCTGCTTCGCTTTCAGCCAGCTACAGCGGCATCTCCCGGAGAGAGAGCATGAATAGTCCCAAGCTCACACCGCTGGCGAGGAGTCGCGCACCAAGGTTTGTAGGGTTGGTGGCAATCCTCGGTGCCTTTGCGTTGGATCAAGCGACAAAACTGTCGGCGCTGGCGGCGCTTGGGCGCGGCGACGTTCACGCAGTGCTCCCGATCTTGAATCTGCGCCTCAGCTTCAACAAGGGCATTTCCTTTAGCCTTTTTACTGAGACGTTTACGGATCGGCCGCTCATGCTGGCGGTAATCACCCTAGCCGTGACGACGCTGCTCGGCGTTCTGTTGTTCCGATCAGCGGGCCGATTGGAAGCCGGGGCACTCGGATTGATCATTGGTGGAGCGCTTGGCAATGTTTTTGATCGCCTGCGCATCGGAGCGGTCGTCGATTTCTTGGATTTTCATGTCTGGGGTTTCCACTGGCCGACATTCAATCTGGCGGATTCGGCAATCGTGATCGGATGTATGGCGCTCGTAGCGTCAGTTTTTGTCAGCAATCGCCCTGCGTCTGCCTCTGAAGGGACATCACCATGACGGGACATCCTGCATCCTCGCTTCGTTTTGCTTGGTTAGTTTTGCTCGGCATGACTTTTCTTCCGGCCGCGTCTCTATCGGCATCTTTGGAAATGATGACGACCGGAGGCTGCGCTTGCTGCCATGCTTGGGCCCGCCACTTGCGGGAAGCCGGTCATGAGGTGGTCGTCAAAGACCTTGCAATGGGTCAGCTCATGAAAATGAAGCTCGATGCTGGCATTCCCACGGCCCTTACCGCCTGCCACACCGCAAGGGTTGAAGGATATCTGATTGAAGGGCACGTTCCCGCGCGCGAGGTTGATAGGCTGCTGGACGAACGTCCTGACGCGCTAGGTCTCGTCGTGGCGGGAATGCCAGTCGGATCGCCCGGCATGGAGTCCGGCAACAAGCGAGACCCTTACGAGGTGCTCCTTTTGAAGAAAGACGGCAGATCGGAAGTTTTCGCGCGATACGACGCGCAAACCGAGTGACCGGAAGATCTTTGATTATGCCCCGACAAGCGAGCTTCTTGCGGGTAGTTCATGTGCCTTCGTAGATCGGGGGGGCCGCAAAGGTGAGACCGGGGGAAGACTCACTTAGCTTATTGGACGAACGCGATGGGATGCGTAGATTTGTCGGGCGCCGAAACGGAGAGGTTTCCCGATGCCGCTATCGCTGTTCGGTCTGCTTGGCCGAAAGCCCGAAGTCAAAGGACTGATCGGCTACTATGGCCTCGCGCCGTGGTGGCTTAGTGCGTTTTCTGACGACGAGCGCAAGCGGATAGAAGCGGGATTTCAGCCCCTCGGATCGTCCCCTGGCTCTCTGACGCAGGATGAGATCAGCTGGTCGAGCCAGGCTGTGGTCGGCTTCCTGCAATGTCTTTCCGGCTGGTTCTCAAGTCCCGACGACCGATCGATCGCATACAAGATCCTGGCGAAGGCAGATGAGCTGGCGAGCGAAGCGCCGGTCCTGGATCGCCATTTCCTCTGTCAGGCCAAATTGGAAACGCATTACAAGGACCGCGAGAAGCCCGGTGAATTGGACAAGGCGATTGAGGCGTGTCGCGACCAGATCCGGCTTGCACAGGAAGCGGCCGACGCATTCAGAGCGGCTTATCCCGATGCGCCACTACCGGGGCACAGAGGTTATCAGCAACTCGCGATCATCCTCGAGAAACAAGCACGGTTCGATGAGGCGATCGAACTCTGCCTGAGAGCGGAGCAGCAAGGTTGGGCCGGTGATTGGGACGGCCGCAGCGAGCGGTGTTCGAAGAAGCGTGCGAAGTCCGCTGGCAACGCTAGACCCGGGTGAGGCACTCTGAGAATATGAAAAGACTGATAGGCCAAGTCATTGATAACGGTCACGGAACCGCGAAGTGATAATATTTCTTATGGTAATTGAGTACGAGGGCCCGAATGTGTGATCACGCTTTCCCGTCATCGTTCAGTGTCATCGCCGAGTGCGTACTCAAGTGGGCGGCATGATCCGGGTTGTTTTCAATCGATTGCGAGACGACGCCGCAAGGTTGACTTTTTGCTTTACGAAGTCGAGCCGCGCAATCTTCGCGTGATACTTGGAAAATGCTTTCGCTAGGTCTTTGTCCGTTATTTCGGCTGAGACCTGTTCGTCTTGCCCGTTTGTCAGTGGCACCTCATTGAGGCTTAGGCCGCGGCTCTCTAAAAAGGTCGTGACTATCACTTCAAAAGTTAGTGGCGCGCGGTGATCCATGTGGCCTTCATCGAGGGCGATACGTTCCTGTGTGACGGCGCATGTGACTCGGCCATCGGCACCTTTATGTTCGGCAAAGAACTGATCGCGGCGTCTGAAGATGTCGATCTGCACTACTCGCCGGAAGGCCTGGGATACTTCCTGCTTCCTGCTAGGGGCGCTCTGTTTGATGCTCCAGATGTAAGAAAAGTCGGTGCCGCTGCCATCCGTGCGGACGATACGAAAACACTTTGAGCCGTGTTCTTTGTCGAGCATCACCTCAAAGTGGTCGACACCGCAACCGACTTTCTGGCTGTACTCCGGGTGACGTTCAAGAAGGGATGCCAAGTCGAGCGAGTCGATCTCATTGACTCTCTCCCCGACCTTGTATCGTCCGAGCATTTCTCTGAAGAATGATGTTGCAAGGGTTTGGTTGTCGAATTTTCGGGTGGCAAGTTCAACGGGTTTGCCGCGTGCCATTATGGTCTCCTAATCTTCTTGAGAACCCTCGCTCTTGATCGCATCTTCAGAGGGGCCTTCGTAATCTGATTTGTCTTCAATATTTTTAAGGGAAACATCCTGCTGCTTGGTTTTCCTAGCGCGCCGCCGCGGTGTCTTTTCTTGTGGCTCGACTGACACCTCGGCAATGACTGTACGGGCCAGCTCTGGCCAAACCGTCTTCAATCGACGAGAGAGGCCGGCGAGAAATCCCGACTCCGCATCGATGTTGGATAAGGCGGCCGCTGGCGCGACATCGAGCGCCCAGTAAGAAAAGGACTGCGCATCGGTCGCGATGATTTTGTTCGTAGTGATCGGCGATGGCGTTGTCTGAGACGTGGCATCGCTGTCGAAGACGAAGACCCAGGCAGGGCATGGATCAGGTCGGGCCCTTTCGGGTGAAAGCAGGCTAAAGGTGCCATCGGCTTCGGTAACAAGGGTCGGCGCACCAAGATGCTTTTGCCAGCTGTCCCAGACCGACTGCGGTATCGCGAGGACACATCCGGCGCATCGATCATGCTGTCCGAGCTGAAACTTAAACATCATCTGGTAGAATGTGCGCTTGAACACGTTGGCTATATTTGGTCCTTCGACGCCGTCTCCGAGCCAATGTTGGTTTGCCTGCAGCTGTGTGCCGAAGTCCTTTGGAAACATGCGCAGACCGTCTTGAAGATTTCGGACGGCGTGTTGGTAGGAGCCGTGGAAGTCGGTGGTCTGGATTTCAAGAATCCCGAAACGGCCGATATGGGGTTCATCACCCTCCTTTCGCATTTCGATGATCGTGACGTCGAATGCGAATTCGGGTGAGCGCGCTGTCGCAGGAATCGACAATTCACCGCCGGTCTTCTCGTCAAAATAGGTGAAGACAGATTGTCCGGCATCCAGGCGTTTCGAGATGTCAAGCCTGACCTCTTGCTTTGCGAGCGTGATTGCAGGAGTAACGAAAGGCTCGACCGTCGATGGGATACCGAAAAGTTTGCGGATGGCTCCGGCAACGATTTCGGGGCTTAGTGCGCGATATGGGCACGCAAGCCAATCTTGTCGTGGGCCATTGCTGATGCATGATACTGAACATACACCCTTTGACTTTGGGTTTTTGATACAGGACTTGTCCTCGCCGGTTGCGGCGGAAAGGAACGGACAACGTTCGCGGCTTTGATCGGAGATCGCTTGCTGGCTGATGATCACTTGGGGGTGAACGCGGTGACCAAACCACTCGCTGACGAAATTGCCTCCCTGACCCGCGATGCCTCTACGCTTGGACATGCTTACTCCGCCGCCTGCAAATACAGTTCCAGAGGTATCTGGTAGCGGGACTTTACCGGCGGTCGCCGTTGATCTGCACCGGACAACAGCATTGCTGCGAGCTCTGCCCCAACGGCGCGCGCCATAAGCGGTGGAACGGCATTGCCTACCTGGTCGTACTGCTGGGAAAGACTTCCCGAAAAGGCAAACCAATCGGGGAAACTCTGAATGCGAGCAGCTTCCCTGATGCTGATGGTGCGATGTTGATCCGGGTGTATGTATTCACCGGATTTGGGATCGCGGAACCTCGTGATGATCGAGCGGGCGACGCCGTCCCATTTCATGCGGCGATATCGTCGTGTGTGATCCTTCCGCAAGGCTCGTTGCATACCCGCCGGCAGAAGATGACGTGGTAGTGAACGCCAGTCATCGCCCGGCTTAAGCAATTCGAGCCGTGCCATGTTCTGCTTGGACAGCTTGGCTGCATAGTGGTTATGGAGACCTGATGAACCTGCCCGCATCGCCTTCTGATAGGTCGTTTTGGGAGCGCCCTTGTATTTCTCGCCAAGCTCGCCGGCAGCGATCTCGGGAAGGTCACCTATCGCGTCCCGGATTGTCACGAATCCTGCGCTGTCTTCTGGCTTGATCGTCCGGTTTGGAACAAGGTCCCCTATTCCTCGGCGGCCATGGGTGGGCAAGGGAAAACCGCCCCGCCGCTTTTGGTCAAAGCGCCAGCCGATGAAGAACATGCGCCACCTCATTTGCGGAACGCCGTATTGTGCGGCAAGCAGCTCTGCGCAATCGACCGCATAACCCGCGTCAGCAAATGCGGCGCCGATCTCCTTTAGTACCGCGCCCTTTCCCAACGTCGCGAGTCCGGTTACGTTTTCGATCACGACGCATTTTGGTCTGAGTTCTTTTGCGATGCGCAGAAACTCATGGAACAGTCCGTTCCTTGGATCCCACATCTCGCGCTGCCCGATGATGCTGAACCCTTGGCAAGGTGGGCCACCGATAAGTAGATCGAGCTGTCCGCGCTTCACGCCGGTTAGCTTGGTAATTGTCCTGCTGCTTAGGTCTTTGATGTCCCCCCGCACGAAGGGAATTTGCGGAAAGTTTCGCTTATGGGTCGCCTCGCACGCTTCGTCGATGTCGGCGCAAAGGAGAACGTCAAATCCTGCATTGCTTAGGCCGAGCGTTACGCCGCCTGCGCCAGAAAAAAGATCGATTGCCTTGAGGCGACCGCTGCGACGCGGTTTCGGAGGCTGTGGCAGCTTGTAGTCGTTCATGCCCTGCCCTCTGTACGGCCTGCCTCAAGAACGAGTTCTTGCTGCGCCTGGAAGCTCTCACGATCGAGATGTTCGCGTATCAAGCGGCAGATCAAGGTCGATTTCTTGAACCCTTTTGTGCGGCAATACGCTGCAAATCGCTTTGCATCGTTGTCGGGGATTAGGACCTGAACACGGGCGTTGGATGCCATTTCGCGTCTCTCGCTTCATCGACGAATCACCAGCCGATGATACCGTACTAGTGCGCAGCTCTGAACATTTTGCCACAACACTGCACACTAGTGTGCAGTGTTGGATCATTCTGGAAATTGCGGGTCTGTCCGATCACTACGTCGCGCAAGTAGTCGACGTCATGGGGCTCCAGCCAACGCTTTGCCGGTGCGGCGGTAACTTCATCAACAGGGGTCCTGTTGGACTGCTGCGTTGGCCATTGACATGGGGGGCCGTGCTTCGGCTCACTGGTACTGTAATTTGGATTACGCTGAGCTTTTTCATTAGCGCCAAGGATTTCGACTGCCCCTGAATGCTCATCCGTTGAGCGGCCGAAGAATTTTTATCGGCGACGGTTCCGGGTTTGGGGTGATCGCGCAATTAGCGAAGCAGAGGCGGGCCAGACGTGGACGCCTGACAACCACTGTTGCGCGCGCGAGGCGGTAAAATGGCAAGACCTTTGAATAAGATAGCGGAGGATGGCTCGGTTTATACCCGCCCACCCGCCATCGAAGCGAGTATCGACGAGGCACTCGGGCAGGACCTCGATACGGTGCTTCGCCGAGCTGCGGTACGTACTCCCGGACACGCCGAGTACATGCCGCTCGAATGTCTGCTTCATCTGGCGCGGGAGGCGCGGCTCACGGGAGATAGGACGGCCGAGAACCGGCTTCTCGTTCCCCTGCTTTCCCGTTGCGAGTTGATGTTGATGAAATCCATTCCGGATGGATCGCGTCCGGATGCCGAAGGGATCAGACAGGACATCTTGAGTGCCTTGTGTGAACTCTTCGCCTTAGTCGGAACGGAACATGACGCGACCCGGCTCGACTATTTCGAGATCAAATTCAACGACGCGTTTGCAGCCCTGCGCTTCGCGCGGCTTCGCAAAGAGGGCCAACGCCAAAAGGTTTTCACCGACCTTACACAGGAGACGGACGAAGAAGGCCAGCCGCTCGACGAGGAAAATACACTCGCGAGGCTCTCGCGAGCTGCGCAAACAAAGCCTCGGCAGGAGGACTATGCCTATCTGGCTGAGGTTGCAAAATTCTTGGCGACCCTGTCGCCGGAGGACCGCGAGGCAGTAATCCTCGTGACTGTCAGAGGATACAAAATTGAGTCTGAGGACCCGAATGAGGAGACGGCCGCCACGATCTGCGGGGTCAGCGGTCGCGCCATTCGGAAGCGGCTGAAGAAAGTCGCGTCTCTGCTCAAGGAATTTCAGGAGGAGTGAAGACGATGATGACCGAGACTAACAACCCGCTAAGCGAGGTGCTGTTCGCGTTCGCTATAGCTATGCCAACACCCAACGCAGGAACGCTTGACGATTTCGTGCGCCGATATCCCGAACATGCCGAAGCGCTCACGGATTTCGCCGTCGATCTGGCGCTTGAATCTGACAGGGGAGAATGTGATGAAGCTGAACCGATTCCAGCCGCCACTAGTCCTGCCGTTGCCAAGGCGATCAGCCATTTCCACAACATCGTATTCGATTTGGAGAAGAAGGCAGCCGGGAACGTCAAGGCACCGATCAATCCCCTTTCTAATTTAAGCCGGGACGAATTTGGAGCGTTTGCGGACAGGCTCGGCGTCAATCCCTTATTTGCTAGCAAGCTAAGAGACCGGTTGATTGATCCCGCGACAATCGTAACGCGTCCGGGTTTTTGTCAAGCTGCAGCCGACGCTGCATTCGTACCCATAGAAATCATGGTCGCACATTTCAAAGGACCGCCGGAGATATCGCGACAGGCGCTCTACAAGTCTGAGGGCAAACCCGTCGTCGGGACGCAGCAAGCTTTTGAAGAAGCGGTTATGAAATCGGGACTGACGGAAGATCAGCAACGGCGTTTACTAGGTTTATGAGGCCTTGACGTGAACGCCTTCGAGACCGTCCGAAATCTTGCTGCTCGCCTTCACGGCGAGCTTATCGCTGCCGGAGCCAATGCGAGTGATCCAGTCGCTCTGATCGACGCCGCGATTAAGCACCTTAAGCTTTATCTCGTTTATCTTGAAAGCGACGATCCAGCTCTCAAAGGGGCGAAGGCAGTATTCGATGGGCAGAGCGCAACTATTTGCTGTGATAACTCAGGGGCCGCAGTCGAGCGAGCTCTGCTCGTCGCTCATGAGATCGGACATGCAGTCGTTCACAGTAAGACATCCTGTTGCGGCTCGCATGACGTTGATCCGTCGCGATCGACGGAAAGCGCCCCTGTGGGTTTGCAAAAGGTTGAAGACTACGGCGCGCGGGAACGCCGCGAGTTGGAAGCCAACGTGTTTGCCAGGGAATTTCTGTTTCCCCGGTCGTTCGCACGCAAACTACACCTCGACGAAGGAGAAACGGCACTAGCCGTCGCAACGGCAACGGGTTTGCCGTTGCCGCTTGTGCGTCAGCAAATACTCGATGCGCTGCTGTTGCCGGAGATCGCGCAGGAACCTGAAAAGCCCGTCGTGGCCTTCAAAAGTGATCCAGCGCAGGAGACGGCGGCTGTACATAGAGGCTCGCCGTATCAGTTGAAAGCTGGACCCGGGACCGGAAAGACGCGCACGCTCGTCCGTCGTGTTGAGACACTGCTCAAGTCCGGCGCGCATGCGCCTTCGATTCTCGTCCTTACATTCTCGAACCGCACGGCCGGAGAATTGTCTGAACGCTTAGCCAAAGCGATCGGAGAAGAGGACACTGCTGCAATATGGGTTGGAACATTTCACGGTTTCGGGCTCGATGTCGTCAGAAGATTTCACGACAAGCTCGGACTACCGCCCGATCCGACCTTGTTCGATCGCAGTGATGCGATTGCAGTTCTTGAGGAGATCCTGCCGACCTTGCCGCTCGTCCATTATAAGAACCTCTGGGACCCGGTGGTAATCTTGCGGGAGATCCTTCAGGCGATCTCGCGCGCGAAAGATGAATTGGCGTCAGCGGCCGACTACAGAGCGCTCGCGCAAGCGATGCGCGACCGCGCCTTCGATGACGACGCTGTGGAAGCCGCCGAGAAATGCCTAGAAATCGCGTCGATCTATGAACTCTACGAAGCCGCAAAAGCAAAGAAGGGTGCGGTCGATTTCGGTGATCTGATCATGCTGCCAGCGAAGCTGATCGCAGATGATCCTGCGGTACAGATGGCAGTGCGGTTGCGGCATCGGCATGTTCTCGTTGACGAGTATCAGGACGTCAACCGAGCAAGCGTTCTTCTCGTCAAGGCGGTTGCCGGAGACGGGCGGGATCTATGGGTTGTCGGCGATGCGCGACAATCAATCTATCGCTTCCGCGGTGCATCGGCAGCGAACATGGCTTCCTTTGCGACCGACTTTCCAGGCCATCAGTCTGGCCAGCTGACAATCAGCTACCGTTCGACTCAGAAGATCGTCGATACATTCGAGGCGTTCGCGGCGGGTATGGATTTGCCGCCCGATCTTGCTCGCTTGCATCTGGAAGCAAATCGCGGCGAAGGGGAGGTTATTCCCGACGTCAGAACTTTCATGACGCCCGACGACGAGGCGGCGGGCATTGCGGCAAGCGTCAAGGAGTTGGAAAAAGAAGGAGTCCGGCTTCGTGACCAGGCCGTGCTTTGCCGCGGTAATAAGCGCCTCAATGAAATCGCACGAGCGCTTGAGGATCGTGGAATTCCCGTCCTTCACCTTGGAAGCCTGTTTGAGCGGGATGAGATCCGCGATCTGCTCTCGATCCTTAGCCTTGCAACAGACCGCTACGGTGCCGGGCTTGTCAGGATCGGGGCGATGCAGCGGTATGCGATGCCGACCCAGGATGTAAAGCGGCTGATCGATTATTTGCAAGGCGGCGACAGGTCGGCTCTCTCGCGCCTGAGCGAACTGACATCTGTCACTGGCCTTTCGCCGACCGGAACCGCCTCAGCATCAAGGCTGGCGGAAGACCTTCGCGGCATGAAGAACTCGGCCTCGCCTTGGGACATGGTGACGACGATCCTGCTCGACCGGACCGACCTTGTCAGGTGTATCGCACGCGGAACAACTATCGGCGACAGGATGCGTGCTGTTGCCGTCTGGCAGTTTCTGAATTTCCTGCGCGACCAAAGCCCCGTGCGCACCGGCTCGCTTGTCCAGACCGTACTCGACCGAGTCCGCAATCTTGTCCTCCTTGCGGAAGAACGGGACTTGCGTCAAGTGCCTGACGCCGCACTGCAGATGAATGCGGTGCGGCTGATGACGATCCACGGAAGTAAGGGATTGGAGTTTGAGGCTGTCCATATTCCCGGGCTTACCGTGTCGAGCATGCCCGGCAACAATCGAGGTACACAATGCCCGCCACCCGAAGGCCTCATCGCAGGAGCCCAAGGATCGGTCGGCGACGATGCAAAAAAATCCCATGCGCAGGAAGAGGAATGTCTGTTCTTCGTCGCGATGTCGCGCGCGAAGACTTATCTGAGGATCTATCTTCCGAGCCAAACGCCGAACGGCGGAACCCGCAATCCGTCGCCTTATCTGCCGCGCATCGCCAGCCGAACGCGTGTTGTGGCGACACCCGCGATGATGCCTTTGCCTGAAGATTATCGGCCGCCCTTGCCCATCGTCCTGACACTTCCTGCGGAATGGCTACGAACGCAGGACCGCATCATGTCGTACGAGAAATGTCCGCGTCGGTTTTTCTATACGCACATTCTTGGCATCGGAACGGCGCGGCGTACGACGCCGTTCGACCGGACGCACTCTTGCATTTACGAGTTCATCGATTGGCTTGCGGATCAGCGTGTCGAAGCGTCCCCGACGCGGGAAGCTGCACACGCAGCATTCGAGGCCCTATGGCAAGCAAAAGGTCCGCTCGATTCCGCCTACAAGGACGATTACCGCAGACTCGCAGCGGTCGTGGTGGATGGATTGATAGAGGCGGGAGCCGGTCGGCGATTTCGAGAAGCCGAGCCGTTGGCCATCAACTACCGTAACGGTACCATCATCGTCGAGCCTGACGAGATTGCGGAACGCGACGGCGTCATTGTCGTGCGGAAGATCCGCACCGGCAAGCGCGGAGAAAAGGAATTCGACAAGCTCGAATGGGCGCTTCTCCAGAAGGCGGCAACGCAACATTTCGGTGCCGGCGCCGTGGTTGAGGCCGTGCACCCGAGCGATCGCGGCGCCGAAGACGTTCCGGCGCTCACACGACGAAAACTGGAATCGCGAGAGACTGCGGCAGAGAAAATTTTAGCAGGAATTGCTTCCGGAGCCTTCGACCCGGACACCGATCCATTTAGGTGTCCACGTTGCCCGCACTTCTTTATCTGCGCTGCAACGCCAGACGGTCCGCTCGACCTATCGTGAGTTTTTTGTGGCGGCCCGGTTCCGGGTTGAGCCCCTTCCCGCAATTATCGGATCAGGAAAAGGGCGGCGATAGTGCCGATCCCAGCTTCCAGATACGAAAGTGGGCAGAGCATGAAATCAATCGACATTTTTTATCAAGGCGACGGTATCACCGCGCTCGAACACATCGAAGTGGATGAAGCAACGACCTTCGCGGCGCTGCATGATCTGATCGCCAAGAAACACGGCCTCGACGATGGGTCTATCCTCTTCATCGAGGACGAGGACGAGCCTGTCGAAGGCAAAGCACTCGTCGGCAAGAAGGCCGGCCGCGCCGGTATCAAGGTGCACGTTCATCGCTGCAAGAAGGTCGCGGTGTCGGTTCACTTCAAGGACAAAACCGTGCGCGACGAATTTGCGCCCGGAACGACAATCGCACGTATCAAGCGTTGGGCTGCGGTGCGAAAGTTCGGTATGACCGAGGAAGAAGCGAGCGATCACCATCTGCAGTTGACTGGTACGACCGATCAGCCCGATCCCGGAACGCATGTCGGCACGCTTACGCGCGGCCGGAAATGCGAAGTTGCCTTCGACCTGGTGACGACGCCCAAGGTCAACGGCGCGGATGCTTGCTCATGACACAGGCTCAACCGGCGGGGCCCGATGAACGGGCCCTGCGGGCCGACGTCGCGAAAGCGTCGTTCCGGCTCGCGCAAGCGGAAGGACGTTGGCGGCTCCTACGCATCGAATGGCCCATTGTCGTCATCGCTGTTACCGCGCGCGATGGCCGTGAGTTCGCGTTGCGCTTCGATTGTTCGGGCTATCCCGCGAACGCGCCGACCGCGCGACCGTGGAACGCCGATGGCGATGCACCCCTCGCGTTTGAGCTCTGGCCGGGAAGTCTCGGGGGCCGGGTCAAGGCAGTGTTTCGAACCGATTGGAAAGACGGAACGGCGCTGTATCTGCCTTGCGATCGCGTGAGCCGGGAAGGCCACGACAATTGGCGGCAGGAGACGCCCACGATGATCTGGCGTCCGGAGCGCGGCATCGTTCAATACTTGGAGATCGTACATGAACTTCTCAATTGCGCAGACTATCAATCGCCTGTTCGCGCCGCGGCATGAGTTGTCATGCTCGTGGTTGCTTTGGCAGCGATTGGCGCAGCGACTGCGCGAACGCGGTCGCAACGCCACGCGCGAAAGCGGTGCATTCTTGCTTGGGCGTTATCTTGACGGAGGTCCTGCGCGCATCGTCGATTTCGTGCTGTACGACGATCTCGATCCGCGAAGCCTCGATACCGGGATCATCCGGTTCGATGGAAAATATTTCGGGAAGCTATGGGCGATCTGCCGCGAGCGCGGTCTTACCGTCGTTGCTGACGTTCATGTGCATCCAGCCGGGTCGGGTCAAAGCCCGTCCGACCGTGCACATCCAATGATTTCGCAAGCGGGTCATCTTGCGCTCATTCTTCCGGATTTCGCACGAGCGCCGATTTTGCGCGAGCATGTCGGCATCTATCGGTATCTCGGCGACGGTAACTGGCATGTCGTGCCGCCCGCCGAGCGCACGCAATTCTTCATCACCGGCTTGTGAGGTGGGACATGAACGCGTTCACCGCTGCTGACAAATTGCACCGACTGGTCAAGCGCGCAATGGATAGCGGAGCTGCGCAAAGCCGCGATGAAGCCGAAGCGCTGCTGCGCGGCTATCGTCTCTCGCTCTCGATCGACCGGGACTGCACCCGCGATCCGCATCATCAATCGGCGCTGCTGACGGCGGTCGCGCTCGGACGTCGCGTATTCCTCGGCGGCGTGATCGTTCAGGGGGAATTGGAAGTCCCGCTGACGACCCCCCTGCCCTTTGGCGCCACGCTTCAAGAGGCAGTTGTGGCTCTCGGTGCTACGCCGGGCGAGCATATCTCGGCCACGCCTTTGATCGCCATTGGCGGGGAACCTCGTCCGCAATCGATGACGTTTCAGGTGCGAACGGTTTTTGAAGGTTGGCGCGGCGGCATTGTGCCCGCCCATGCTCCTGGGATCGATCCCGGCCCGAATGGCGTCATGGCACTCGCTCCGATGCTGGCGGCGGCTCTCGCGGTCAATGAAGCCTTTTTGCACATTTCGGGAGATTTGCCGACGGCCGGTCGCAGGTTTGTCGGCCTCGACCTTTGGGCGCTGGCCCCCGGGACCGCCTGGCTGTCACCGGCTGCGAACGAACCGGTAGCCGCTTTTCTGCCCTCTCGCCTTTGGCTAATCGGGCTAGGACATCTCGGCCAAGCCTATTTGTGGGGGCTAGGCCTTTTGCCGTACGCGAAGCCGGACGACGTCCATCTGGTTTTGCAAGACGACGACGTGATCACGCCGTCTACCGAGAGCACCTCGATCCTTTCCGATGCGGCGCAAATCGGAATGAAGAAGACGCGTATCATGGCAGCATGGGCGGAGCGGCGCGGTTTCCGCACCACGATCACAGAGCGGCTGTTCAATGCCAATGTTCACCGGCTCCCCGATGAACCCGGGATCGCATTGTGCGGTCTCGACAATGCGGTAGGGCGCAGGGCGCTCGATCACGCAGGCTTTGACTTTGTCGTCGAAGCCGGTCTTGGCCGTGGCCACAACGATTTTCGAAGTCTGCTCGTGCACACCTTGCCGGGCGAGGTGTCGGCAGCGAACCTTTGGAAGGATGTCGACGGTGCCGCGACTGCCGCTGAAGCATCCGCGTATCGAAAGATGCTCGACGAGGGATCTCTCGATCGTTGCGGCGTGACACTACTTGCAGGTAAGGCAGTTGGCGCGCCATTCGTCGGCGCTGTGGCGGCGACGCTCGTACTTTCCGAAGTGTTACGGTTGTTGCACGGAGGGCCGCTTCATCGCCTGATTGATACAAGCTTGATCGATCTCGATCACATGAAGCCCGTCGCTCAGAAAAATGACTTCTCTGGCATCAATCCCGGATTTACTGCGGCGAAGGATGGGAAGCCGGTAATCGATCTAATATGACGTGCTCGATCTCTCGATGAGCAGGTCGGTGGCCAGTCACGCATTCTGGCCCCCGACCAGGCGAGGCCTGCAATCCTCAAGCTCAAACAATCTCTGCATCCGATTGTTTTGACTGATCCCGATATCGGCGTGCGTACGCAATCTTCTTGAGAGCAGCCCGGCGCAGCGGATCAGGCTCGTTCTCAACGCCGGATTCGATCATCCGGGTGAACCGCTCCTTCTTGGTTGGCAGGTTCAGCTTCTCCAGAGGGACCCGTCCGTGCTCCTGCTCCCAACGCACGAGCGCCCGCATGGCCGACGGATCGGCCTTCCTGAGATCGGCGCGGGTAAAGTTACCGTCTAGCTGACGGCGGTAGGCGCGAAGAATGAAGGCGACAATGGTCTCCTCCTTGTCGAGACGAGACGCGTAGCTTCCCGCGGGAGCCGCCGGGCGCACCTTGCGCTTGGCCTTGAAGGGCTCGTTCACTTCGATCGTCTCGGACGGTTTGATCGGCGGCGCGGCGTTTTCCACCTGGATCATAAAGTCATATACGCGCTCGACCCTTTGAAGCGTCGGCGACAGCCCCTTTTTTATTTTCGCATAAAAGGCGCGATCATTTAGCGCGCGATATCCAATGTCGCTCAATGCGATGTCGTTCAGGAGGCTGAATGCCTCTATATCCCGAATAAATTCTGCCTGGGTTAAGCGTTTGATTGTCATATGTAAAATACCTGTTGCATTTTCGCGACAGTCGAAAATTTTCGAAATGCCGAAATTTTGGTTTTCCTGTGTCAAAAGCAATAATTGCCATTCAATGCACTTCAAGCGCGGATTGTTTTCCGGGCGTTTTTAAACCCGGTCTTCATTTATTTCGATGGGACCAATTTTGACAAGGGAATATTCCATGAAAAACATTTTGATGAGCACAGCCGCACTTGCCGGTCTCGCTCTCGTCGCTGCCGCTCCGGCACGCGCTGACGAGCCTGCCCTGCAACTCGGCCTCGGCGGTTACATCAGCGGTTACGCTGTTTACACCGACCAGGACAATGGCGTGGGCGTTTCGACCCGCGAATTCGACTTCCGCAAGGACACCGAACTGCACCTGAACGGTGAAGTCGCTCTCGACAACGGCATCACCGCTGGCGCTCACATGGAGCTGCTCGCTGACCGTTCCGATGGCGCTTTCGTTGAAGAATCCTACCTGTACCTGTCTTCCTCCTGGGGTCGTGTAAACCTCGGCGAAGAAGATGGTGCTACCTACCTCCTGCAGGTTGGCGCTCCTTCGGCTGACGACAAAGTTGACGGCATCCGTCCGGACATCACCACGATCCTCGCAGCTAACGGCGGTTACGTCGATTACGCGCACGATGACTCGGCGTACAGCAACAAACTGACCTACATCACCCCGGTCTTCAACGGGTTCCAGGCAGCTGTTTCGTACACCCCGTCCATCGAGCCGACCAGTGCAGCAACCAACGCGGGCTTCACGCTCGGTGGTTTCGCTATGGCTGGCGACGGTCCGAACGCGGGCTTCGCTCCGGCTAACGGTGACAACACCGCTGGTCACTTCGAAGACGCGATCGAAATCGCAGCTCGTTACGAAGGTTCGTTCGACGCGATCGATCTCGCTCTCGGCGCTGGTTACAGCACCATGAGCACGGAAGCTGATGCCGCCGCTGGCGCTGTCGGTTCCGACGAGCTGAAAACCTGGAACGTTGGCGCCAACCTCGGTTGGGGCGCATTCGGTCTTGGCGCAGCTTACCTGACGTCTAACAACGGCATCGAAGGTGCTGCTGGCGAAGATGGCGACACGGATCTGTGGGTTGCTGGTGTTGATTACACCACGGGACCCTACAAACTCGGTCTGTCCTACCTGAACCGCGAAACGGAAGACGTTACCGGTTCTGACGACGAGGAAGTCGATCGTTGGACGGCTGGCGTGATCTATGAATGGGGTCCGGGCATGACGTTCCGCGGCGCCGTTCAGTTCCAGGATGCTGAAAACGTCGGTGGCGTTGCTGCTGCTGATGGCGAAGCTACCCAGGTCACCCTCGGTACCCAGTTGAACTTCTAGTTCCTCCAAAAAATTGGAAGACGGAGGGGGCGCGCAAGCGCCCCCTTTTGTCTGTGGGTGTTTCAGTCATTCCGCTGATAGGCGACGAGGGCCGGTCGCAGCGTTCTGGCAGCGAGCCACATAAGCTGCGCTGACGCGAGGACAGCAACCAAAAGATCCGGCCAGGGAGATTGAAGCATCCAGACGGCCGCGCTCGTGACGACGACGGCTGAGCTGCCCAGGATATCCGGTCCGGTCTTCTCGTCCTCATAGAGCCGGAAAACACGGCGCTCGCCCGTGTGCGGCGCCAGGATCGTGATGCAAGCAAGATTCGAGATGATGCCGAGCGCACCAAATAATCCCATGATACCGGCGTGAGGAAGCGCGGGCGCCTCAAAGTGATATAGGGCCGACCCGAGCACCCCCGCGCTCGCCAGGCACATGATACCCGCCTTCAGGGCAGCTCCGCCGGCACGCGCGCGGATGCCTTTGCCCAGCACGGAAAGGCTCAACCCGTAGAGCAACGCGTCGCTCAGGAAATCCAGAGCGTCGGCCCGAAGTGCGTGTGAGCCACAAAAATGGCCTGCGGCGGTTTCGATGACGAACATTGAGCCTGCGATTGCGATCACGGCCCACAGAGCGGCGCGATGGCCGGACGTAAGTCCACGCAACTCTAGAAGATCAAAAAAATGTCTGTCCCGCGGCCGGTTCTGACCAGGCGATTGGTTGTGCGGCTTCATTCCACCCCTGAGGATATAGACACAGCTGTTTCACCGCGGCGGGACATGCCCGACCCTTCCGTGAATCGTGGCGACCGAGAACACGCGGTTCTCTGTTTGCTGCGTAAGCGTGACTTCAACGCGCGCCTGATCGTGTCTGACCACAACCAGTTGGCTTTCCCGCCTGCCCTCAGTCTCCTTGATGACCAGGCGCGGAGAGTCGAACTTGCTGGTGAAGAGCGTTGCAAAATCATCGAACCAATGCGCGTCCCCGAGCTTAGCGGTGATCGAACACGCAATCTGGTCGGGGTACTGGACAGACTTGGATTGAATGACGGCGATGCTTCCGAGGCGGTTAGTGAGCGTCCATCCTGCGGTGAGCTTGATGGTAGGCGTGCTGCTTTCCTGGAGCTGCTTTTCGCTTGCGCTCTTCCACCCGTCAGACTGTGCGAGCGTGGTGAGCGCCGACTTATCGTCTCCATGGCGGATGCATGTGCGCTCGGCGAAGTCGAGCACTTGTTCGGCGGCCCTTGCGTGAATAATCTCGGCAACGATGCGCCGATTGCGCTCGATTCCAACGACGTCCATCTCATCGACGCGGCCGAGAAGTGCTTTGAGCCGGTTCCTGGTGGCAGATAGGTCCAGACCGGAGCCGTCGAGCTGTACCATTCGATCATAGTCCGCGAGCGCTGCGTCCAGGGAGTCGCGCTTTACGTGCACGATGACCCGGTTGAAGAACACTTCCGGGTTTGCAGGGTCGAGTTCGGCGGCTTGGTCGAGATCGGCGAGGGCTTCGTCGAGGCGGTTGAGATTCGATAGGGCGGCGCCCCTGTTCATGGTCGCGGCAGCGAAGCCGGGCCGGTATTCAAGCGCAGACGTGAAATCCCCTATGGCGAGTTCGAACTCGCCGCGCAGATAGCGCACGTTTCCGCGGTTGTAGTAAGTGATCGCATTGCTGGGATCGATTGCGAGCACCTCATCGAACCCGCGTAAGGCTTCGAGGAGCCGTCCCTGCAAAACTGCTTGCGTGGCGCGCTCGAAAATCTCCCGCCCTGTGTCGTTGATGGGCAGGAGCGATGGATCATTGGTAACGGCCTTGAGAGAAGCGGGAGAGCCCAAGGCGCAAACACCAGCTGTAGCAAGTAACAACCACGTTGATTTTGTTTTCATGGCTTGCCCCTCGTTGGAAGATGAGGATGCCGCTCGGGGGATTACAGAGCGGCATCCTCCGGGAACTACAGCGCTCCGGCGGGGTAAAGGCCCTGGATGAGCGGCAGTAGTCCCTTGACCTTTTTGAGATTGAGAGCAGTGGCGTCGGCGTCTTTGCCCTCTGTCGAATGGTGCAGTTCGTCCGCAGCCTTATCGAGTTGCTTCAGTGCTGCCGTAAGCTTTGTCTTGGCGTCGCCCGTGACCATGTCGGATTTGTCTTCGAGCGTGTGGACCGCGGCCCCGATCTGTTCGGCGAGCTCATGGATCGGTTCGATCTTGCCCTCTGCCGCCAGTTTCTCCGCGTCGGCGGTGGCCGTGCCGAGAAACGCCCAGGCTTCCTTCACAGAGGCGAATGTTTTCGCGTCGTAGTGGCCCTTGTCTTCGTGACCGTGATCTTTGCCGTGGTCATGGGCGTCCTGGCCGTGATCGTGGCCATCATTCGCTGCGACCTGCACGCCGTGGTGCTCGGGGTGTCCGCGATCGCTCTCTTCAGCGAGTGCAGGAAGCGATAACACTGCGGCAGCGACGGTTCCGAGGGTGAGTAATTTTGCTCTGATCATTATGCGTACTCCTTCGTGGTTGGGGGGATTTCCGTTTGTGCAGGCGCTGCCTTCAAGATGAAGCGCTTGTAGAGTGCGGGGAGCACGACAAGTGTCAGGGCGGTAGCGCTGATCAATCCGCCGATGACGACGGTCGCCAAAGGCTTTTGGACTTCAGCGCCTGTGCCCGTTGCAATCGCCATCGGGACAAACCCGAGCGAAGCCACGAGCGCCGTCATCAAAACCGGCCGCAGACGCGTCATTGCGCCTTCGAAGATCGCCTTGTCACCGGGCAACCCCTCTTTGCGGAGCTGGTTGATGTAGGTGACCATGACGAGGCCGTTGAGCACCGCGACGCCGGAGAGCGCGATGAAGCCCACGGCGGCTGGAATCGAGAACGGCATGTCTCGCAAGTAAAGGCTGAGAATGCCGCCGCTGATCGCGAGCGGCACGCCGGAGAAGACCAGCAAAGCCTCACGCACGTTGCCGAGCGCCGTGAACAGCATCAGGAAGATCACGAAGAAGCAGGCAGGCACCACGATCATCAGGCGCGCGCGTGCGGCCTGAAGGTTCTCGAACTGGCCGCCCCATGTCAGCCATTCACCGGCTGGCACTTTTACCTGCGCATCGATCTTTTCCTGTGCTTCCGTGACAAAGGACCCGATGTCGCGGCCACGCACGTTGGCCTGGACGACGATGCGCCGCTTGCCGTTTTCGCGGCTGATCTGGTTCGGGCCCTCCTCTACGACGAAGTTGGCGAGCGTCTTGAGAGGAATGAACGTGGCCTTCCGCCCGGCTTCACCGTCTGTGTCGGGAATGGGAACTGGCAGGCTTTCGAGCTCCGATAAATCGTCGCGAAGCTGATCGGGCAGCCGGACAACGATGTCGAAGCGTCGATCTCCCTGGAACACGAGACCGCTTTCACGACCGCCAACCGCAATGGAGATGACGTCGAGCACGTCGCCGACATTCAGCCCGTAACGCGAGACGGCTTCCTTGTTGAGTTTGACGTTGAGCATCGGAAGGCCAGTGGTCTGCTCGACCTTGACGTCAGCGGCGCCTTGAACCGACCTTAGGACACCGGCGATCTTGTTCGCCGTATTGCCAAGTTGGTCGAAGTCATCGCCAAACACTTTGACCGCAACATCGCTTCGCACGCCGGAGATGAGCTCGTTAAAGCGCATCTGGATGGGCTGCGTGAACTCGTAGTTGTTGCCCGGTAGCGTGCCGACAGCTTCCGCAATTCGATCCAGCACCGAGGATTTGAGCTCGGAAGGATCGGGCCAATCCGTTTGCGGTTTCAGGATGATGAAAGTGTCCGAGACGTGCGGGGGCATCGGATCTGCAGCCATCTCGGCCGTACCCGTCTTCGAAAAGACGAATGCGACTTCGGGGAAGCTGCGGACCACGCTCTCGACCTTGAGCTGCATCTCGGTCGATTGCGTGAGCGAGGTCGACGGGATGCGCATCGCGTGCATCGCCAGGTTCTTCTCATCGAGCTGCGGGATGAACTCCTGCCCCAGTCGCGAGAACAACAGCAATGAGAGGACGAACAGGCCAAGCGCGATGCGAATGACGAATTTGGGTTCGCTCAAGGCGCCGCGAAGGATCGGCTCGTAACGCGCTTTTGCGGTCCGGACGATCCAGTTTTCCTTCTCTTCGACGCGGCCCGTCACGAAGATGGCAAGCATCGCCGGGACGAACGTGAGGGAAAGGATGAAAGCGCAGATGAGTGCGATGATGACCGTGAGGCCCATCGGCTCGAACATCTTGCCTTCGACGCCTGTGAAGGTCAGCAGTGGGAAGTAGACGGTGATGATGATGATCTGGCCGAACACTGTCGGCTGAATCATCTCCTTGCTGGCGACCATAACTTCGTAGAGGCGCTCTTCGAGCGTGAGGAGCCGTCCTTCATGATGCTGGCGCTCCGCCAGTCGCCTCAGCGCATTTTCCGTGATGATGACAGCGCCATCGACGATCAGACCGAAGTCGAGCGCGCCAAGGCTCATCAGGTTTGCGGAGATCCCCGTCTCAAGCATGCCCGTAAGCGTCATGAGCATGGTGACTGGAATAACCAAGGCCGTGATCAGCGCCGCTCTCAGGTTCCCGAGCATCACGAAGAGAATGACGATGACGAGCAGTGCGCCTTCGGCCAGGTTCTTGGCCACTGTCTTCACGGTGGCGTCGACGAGCAAGGTGCGGTTGAGAACGGTTTTGACGGTGATGTCAGGCGGCAACGCCTTGCTGATGGCCTGCATCTTTTCGTCGACGAGGGTCGAGACGATACGGCTGTTACCGCCCTTAAGCATCATCGTCGTGCCAACAACGACTTCGTTTCCGTCCTCGCTGCCGGAGCCGGTGCGAAGCTCCTTGCCGATGCCGACTTCTGCGATGTCCTTGAGGTAGACCGGCACGCCGTTCTTGTTGGTGATAATCACATTGCCGATGTCGTTCGCGTTCTCAAGACGGCCGTCGGCCCGAACAGTGTAGGACTCGCCCTTTTGCTCGATGTATCCGGCGCCCACGCTGCTGTTGTTGCGTTCGAGTGCAGCGAGCACGTCGGAGAACGAGAGGCCCAGTGAGAGCAACTTCTGAGGGTCGGGCTGCACATGAAATTGCTGCTCATAACCGCCGATGGAATCGACTTCAGCGACACCGACGATCCCCTTGAGCTGCGGCCTGATGATCCAGTCCTGCACCGTGCGCAGATACATGGCGAATTCAAAATCTTTGGTCAGGCGCAGGCCTTCCGGCGTCAGATAACTCCCATCGCTTTGCCAGCCCGCCTCGCCGTCCTTGATCTCCGCGCCCTTGCCGCGCGGGTGCTCGAAGTGAACGGTCCACATGTAGATCTCGCCGAGACCGGTCGAGACCGCACCCATGCGCGGTTCGGCGCCTGCAGGCAGATCTCCTTTGGCCTGAGCGATGCGCTCGGACACTTGCGTGCGCGCAAAATAGATATCGACGTCTTCGTCGAAGACGGCCGTTACCTGGGAGAACCCATTGCGGGATAGCGAGCGCGTGTAAGAGAGGCCCGGAATGCCAGCCAGTGCCGTTTCGATTGGAAACGTGACGTTCTTCTCGACCTCAAACGGAGAGAGCGAGCTCGCTTCCGTGTTGATCTGCACCTGGTTGTTGGTGATGTCAGGGACAGCATCAATGGGAAGCTGCTGGAGTGAACGGACGCCGAAGGCGGCGACTGCCGCCACCAGAAGCACCACCAGAAAGCGGTTGTTTAGTGAGAATCCAAGAATGCGTTCAATCATGACGGCCCCACTAGTGCTCGTGCTCGGCTTCGGACTTGCCGAGCTCTGCCTTGAGGGTGAAGGTGTTTGAGGTTGCGATCGTCTCGCCGAATTCCAGTCCGGAGAGAATTTCAACGTTCAGCGAATCCTCGCGGCCGGTCGTAATCGGCCGCGCGCGGAAACCGCCGCCCTCGTTGACGAACACAACCTTCTTGCCGTCGACGGTCTGTATTGCGGCGCTTGGCACGATGAGGTTGGCTTCCTGCTCTCCGGACATGAGGCGGGCGTTGACGAAATCGCCGATCCGCCAGAGTGATCCCGTGTTGTCGAGTTCTGCGATGGCCTTGGCGGAGCGTGTTTCAGGATCGATCAAAGGACTGAGCGCGACGATTTTGGCGGTGCCTTTTTGTGGTCCCGCTTCAACGCGCACGTCCTGGCCTTCGCGGGCGAAACTGAGATCGCCCGGAGGAATGGCCAGTTCAACCCAGACCTTTGAGACGTCTGCGATCGTGAAGATATCCCGGTCGGTGCCGACCATCTGGCCGAAGACAGCGTCTCGTGCCGTGACACTTCCGGCGATCGGCGAACGGATCTCGTAAAACCGGTAATCCGATTCATTCGGTTGCTTGGGAAGGTTTGATATCTCGGTATGCGAGAGACCGATCGTATCGAGCCTCTGATGCGCCAGATCGAGCTTGATCTTTGCCGACTGGTGCGCGTTCTTCGCCGTGAGATAATCCTGCTCGGCAGTGACCTTCTGGTTCCAGAGACGCTCCTCGCGTTCGTAAATCGAACGTGCGAGCTCCTCCGCTCTCCAGGATGCGAGATACTCCGCCTTGGCGTCCGCCATTTCGCGGCTTTCAAGCACAGCGAGAAGGTCGCCCTTCTTAACCTGCTCTCCCAGCTGCTTTTCGATGCGGGCAACGGTGCCGGAGAGTTTGGGCACGATCTTCGCCTGCGCGTTCGCGTTGATGGCGATACGTCCAGGGACCGCGATTTCCTTGACCAGTTTGCCCGACATGACAGGCGCCATATCGATCCCGGTCGTTTTGATTTGAGCTGCAGTGAGCTTAATCAGGCCTTCGGAACTCTCTTCGCCGCCGCCATGGGCGTGGCCGTCGCCTTCCTTATGACCTTCCTTTTCGCCTTCCTTCTCGCCTTCGGCGTGCGCATGTTCGCCCTCGGCAGACGGCGCGGCCGGTTTCGCTGCAGTCTTCTCGGAGAAGCCAAGCGAGTCCTGGAGAGCACCAAAGAATCCGACTTCACAGACCTTGGTGCCGAAGCCTTCTTCGGCATGCTGTTCGGATTCGCCGTGCCCGTGTCCGTGCTCGTCCGCCTTTGGGGCCGGAGCGCAGGAACTTTTGAGCTCTCTCATTCCGATAAAGATGGCAACGCCGACAACCAGCAAGGCCACAATGAATTTCGTCTTCCAGTTCATCACAATCCTCAAATCTCACATTCCGTTGAGGTCGCGCCCGACGAGGGCCTCGACTCTGACTCGCGCTTTTTCGTAGTTCGCGCGGGCCGTCAGCACTTCGAGGCGCGACTCGAAGACGGTGCGTTGGACGTCCAGGACGTTCAGAATGTCGAACTTCCCTTCGTCGAAACCGATCTTCGTCTTGTCGTAGGCGCGCTGTGCGCCTGGCAGAACGTCCTTCTCGAGGGCCCTGAGTTCGGTTGCAGCAACGTTGAGTTCACCAAGCGCTTCGACCAATGTTGCGTAGAGTTCGTTGCGCGTGGCGAGCTGCTCGTTCTCGGCCTTGGCGATGCGCCGCTCGGCGGCGGCGATGTTGCCCTGGTTGCGATCGAAGAGCGGTATTGGCATCGAGACGGATGCCACCATCGCGGTTGAGTCATTCTCCTGGAATTGCCTCACGCCCGCGCCGACGGTGATGTCGGGGATAGCCTTGGCGTGCTCCAGGTCGAGTTGCGCCACGCGGCGGTTGATTTCGTCACCCCACCGCGCGAGCGACGGATTGTTGTCGAGAAGGGCTATTAAGGCTTCCGGGCTTGGTGCCGCGTAACCGTTACCCAGTCGTCCGACCGCGCTGCCGAAATCGATGTTTGGTGATCCCCAAAGCGCCGATAGCTTACGCTTCGCGGCTTCGATACGGGCCTTCTCGCCCTTTTGCAGGGCCTCGGCCCTTGCCAGGGCCACGCTCGCGCGGTCGAGCTCGATCGAGCTCGCTTTGCCGCCTGTCACCCGGGCATCGACACTGGTGCGCGTCTTTTGCGCCAGCGACACGAACTCACCGAGCACTTTGTAGCGCTCCTGGGCAATCAGCACATCGACGAAGGCCTGGGCCGCATCCGTCGCCGCCCTCACCCGGATGGTTTCGTGATCCCAACCGGCAAGAGACGTGTCGAGATGGGCTGCTTGCAGGCGCTTCAGGCGCTTGTCGCCAAGCTCGATTGTCTGGGCGAGGCTTAGCGTCGATTCGGCGCTGTCGGCCCCGCTTTTGTCCTTGCTGCCAGCAAAATTCTCGACATCGAGGGCAAGCTGCGGGTTGAGGCGGACGGCCGACTGCGCTTCTTCACCGCGGCGGGCATCAATCTCGATAAAGGCCGCTTTGACCGCGGGGCTGAAAGCAAGGGTCCGCATGACGGCATCCCTCAGGGTCAGCGTATCGGCGTATCCCGGTTGTCCCACAGCGCCTGGCACCGGCATCTCAGCCGGAACATTGGGCCGCAAAGGCAGGTCGCGGTCCGACGCATAGGCTTCGGGTGATGGAAGACCGCCGGTCTCGGGATCTTGAGCGAGTGAGCCACAGCCACCCGCCATCACGGCGAAGGTGAGCGCTACAAATAGTCCTGACTTGAAGCCAGTAAGGGCTGGCATGAATTCCCCCAGAAAATAAGGTTGAGAAGCGTCATCGGCCCCCGCCGACGCGCTTGGATTGGATTGGGGAATCCAGGATTTAAATCAGGAGGACGATCGTTCTGATTGCGTCGAGTCGTGAATCACGACGCAATTCGGACGCGGAATGAAGTCCGGCGACCGGTGCATCCGCGTAATGCGGCAATGCGATGCTCAGCGGCGGCGAAGCCAGGGACGGCAGATCGTCGAGCGGGAAAATTTTCTTGGCTTGCGTCGAAAGGTTCGGCTTCTGCGCCACGCTGAGAAGCGGGCTGTCGGTGCATTCCGGTGACGGCGCAACATGTCTTACGCTCGGACCACAATCACCCGACTGCGCGTGCTCAGCTTCCGAATGGTGTTCGGCGTTGAGGACGAACTCGATTGCGCGGTGACCGTCGCTCCCGATGCACATACGCAACGGCGTGCCCGCCAGCACAGAGGCCGGCGTGAAGACCATCAATACGATGATGGCTATGGCGCGTTGCCAGAAGCTCATTTTTATCCGGTCGCAACTACAGTTTGCGATGCAAGGGTAAACGAGTCGTAAGCCCGATACAATTGCATCCGCGGCACAGCAACATGCAGAAAAACTGACACCTTGCCATATCCTATCCCGGAGGATAGGATACTGGACATGACCGATGCAAGACATATTTCGATCGTGAAGCGTCTCAAGCGGGCGGAAGGGCATTTGCGATCCCTGGTCGCCATGGTCGAAAACGGCCGTGACTGTCTTGAGATCGCGCAACAGCTTCATGCTGTTGAGGCAGCGATCACCAATGCAAAGCGGGAACTCATCCATGACCATATCTCTCACTGCATGGATGATGCGCTGACCAAGGGCACGATGACGCCAAGCGATGCCATTGGGCAGATGCGTTCGTTGGCAAAGTATTTGTAGGATTGCGATGGGTGCGGGACACGACCACGGTACTGGGAATGCCAACGCAAGCGCGCTGACCAAGGCGCTTGCCCTTACAGGCACGTTTCTTGTGGCGGAGGTGATCGGCGGCATTCTGACCGGCAGCCTCGCGCTTTTGTCTGACGCCGCACACATGATGACCGATACGGCCGGGCTCGCGATCGCTCTTGCCGCAGTGAGAATCGGCGCCCGACCGGCCGATAACCGCCGGACCTTCGGTTACAAACGCTTCGAAATTCTGGCAGCTGCTTTCAATGCGCTGCTCTTGTTTGGTGTTGCCGCGTACATCCTCTATGAGGGCATCAAACGGTTCGTCGAGCCTTCCGAGATCCAGTCGCTGCCGATGCTGGTGATTGCTGCGCTTGGCCTCGTCGTCAACCTCATTGCGATGCGCATTCTGGACGCGGGCCGTACCTCGAGTTTGAACGTCAAAGGCGCCTATCTCGAAGTCTGGAGCGACATGCTTGGCTCCGTAGGCGTGATTGCGGCCGCGCTCATTATCTGGCTCACGGGTTGGACCTGGGTCGATCCTCTCGTGGCAATTGCAATCGGCTTCTGGGTGCTTCCCCGGACATGGGTGTTGTTCAAGGAAACAACCAACATCCTGCTCGAGGGCGTGCCGGAAGGAATCGATCTCGACAAGCTCTCCGCACGCCTGGCGTCCGTCCCCGGCGTGGCGTCCATTCATGACCTGCATGTCTGGGCGCTGACGAGCGGCATGCCCTCGCTCTCGGCGCATCTCGTATTGAAGGACGGGTCCGATCCGGAAACCACGCGCGAAGCTGCGACCGAGGCTATGCACGAAGGATTTGATATCGACCACACGACCTTCCAGATCGAGCGCACCGACTGCCGTATGGGTCGCGATCACCACGGCTTGCATTGAGAAGTTGGAAGTGCCGATCCTATTCGTGCCGTAATTTGCGACGAGCAAGCAGTATCTCCAACGAACAGGCTGCTCGACATGTCGCTCACTTATAACCAACCCGAAATCGATCTTAGAGCTGTGCAGTGGCGTCGTCGCATTGCCCTCGGTGTCGCTATTCTTTTTCTCGGATTCTTGCTTCCGTTCGTCTGCGCCGTCTGGCTCCATTCCAACCCGCTTTTCTACGCGCAAATCGAGCATGCGGGCATTTTCCTGATCTTCATCGCCATCGCTGGCCGGACCTGGAGCGCGCTCCACATCGGCGGAAGCAAGAAGGTCAGGCTGGTCGATACCGGCCCCTACTCCGTCGTTCGCAATCCGCTTTATCTGTTCACGCTGATAGGAGCTGCCGGCATCGGTGCGCAAACGAGTTCTCTTATCGTGACTCTGGCGTGCCCCATCATCGTGGCCTGCGTACTGATGGTGGTGGTGTCGAGAGAGGAAGAATATCTCCGCACAAAATTCGGTGCGGCCTTTGATGAGTACGCCAGGCGCGTGCCGCGGTTTCTGCCAAGACCAAGCGGCTACCGTGACGTCGATCAGCTGACGATCCAGCCAAAGGTCGTCTATCGGACGTTTTTGGAATCCAGCTACTTCCTGGTCGCGATCCCGGCTGTCGACGCCATAGAACTTGCGCGTCACTACGGATGGATACCGGATCTGCTTCACCTTCCGTGATCTGCAGCCTTGATGCGGGGATGACGATCCCCGCATCCGTGTCGTCCTAGTGATGGCCGTGGTGTCCATGGCCGTGCCCGAAGCCATGGTGGTGATGGAAGCCGTATCCCCAGGGCTGCGGATAGTACCCGTAATATGGATAGGGATTGTAATAGTAGGGGCGATAGGCGCGATACCGGGCCCCTCGGCAACGGAGACGGCCGCGCCGGTCATATCTGCAGCGCCGGGCGATCTGCTCGACATTTCCTTGAATGTGATTGCCGTATCCGCCTTTGAGAGCCTGCAGCGGGGCGGCTGTAGACGGTGCACTGGCGAGCAAAGGGAGCATCGCGATCGCCGCGATGGCCAGGATTTTATGTCTTCCTTGCATGGCAAATCCTCATGGAGACGAAGTCGGGCGCGTCGCGCGCCCTAATGGTGGTGCCGATGATGGTGATGGCGGTGAATGCGCAGGCCATACCAGTGCCGCCGATGATGCCGGTGACGCCAACGGCGATGATGATGTCTGCGCCAGTGGCGGTGACCGTGCCGAACCTGGATCACGTCGCGCTGCGTGAAATTTCCATCCAGGGTGATGGCCTTTCCGAGCATGCCAGAGCCGACATTCGCCGATGCCGGGCTGAGGGATACTAAAAGGCCTGCAAACAAAACGCTCAGAACCGTTAGTCCTCGCATGGTGCGTACTCCCTTTTGCTGACCCGTTGGAACGGGTGGCCACGCGGCGCTCGTCGAACGCCGCGTGGCCTTGTCGCTACTTACTTCTTGTCGTGATCGTGCTTGGCGTGGTCGCCGTCCTTATGGTCTTCGCCCGCGTGGGAAGAAGCCTCGAACTTGGCACCATCGATCTTGGAGCACTCATCCTTCGAGAGCTCTTTGTAGCCCTGCTTCTCACATGCGGCGTCGCCAGCACAGACGTTCGCGCCAGTGCAGTGGCCGTGGTCGTCGCCTGCAAACGCTGGCAGCGAGAGCGCACCAAGGCTGAGAGCCAGAACAGCAATACGGGCAGTCGTCTTCATTGTTGTCTCCAGATTTGAATGTTGTTGTCGTTGTGTAAGCCGGCCTGTTCGGCCATTGCGTTTGACCTATTGATTAGTGGCTGTTCCCTCCATGTCAGTTGCCGCGTCCTTTTCCACGGCGGACCATTTGACCGCCATGATTGCTGCCGCCTGCGCACACCAGACCGTCATGGGTCAATTGGCAGCCGTTGCGCCTGGCATGCTGGCCGTGATGCTTCTTTGCGACCTGATGTGTGTGGCCTGCGGACTGCGCCTTGATGGGGGGTTGATATGGTATCGACGGACCGCGTGCAGAGGCGGTCACAGGCACCGCAAGCAGCAGAGCTGTTGCAGGGATTGAAAGCTTGAAGGTGTTAGACATCTGAAAAACTCCGTCGAGATCGATGCGCTATTGCTCACCGCATTGGATTTCGGGACGGCCGTTCGCGTCGGACATCGCGAAGCACATGAGCAGGCGTTGCCGGACTCGGATGAACCGAGTGTCGGTCGCTGCGCAGCGCATCGGACTTGCCCGATGGTGGCCGGATGGATGGTTTTGAAGTGAATGGAATGCTTGCCGCGACTGCGAGGCAGTCGGGCGCGTGCTTCTAAATCAGGAGCACGACGGTGCGGCGGATTTCCATGCGGGGATCGAGATGTCGGTCATCCCGGATGGGCGCGGCAACGGTTTGATGTATCGAAAGGGCGGGCGGCAACGGCGGCAATGCCAGGGTAGTGGCGATCACTGCCGTCAGCGACAAAAGCTTCAGATCGACTGGTGGCGGCGGTGAAGCCGTATCCATCAGTGCTTTATCGGTGCACTTTCCCGCGTCCGCAAATATCGCAACGCCTTCACAGCCGTCGTCAAGCTGGGCGACCTGCGTGTGACTGGCGTCGGCGCCGCCGTGCGAAACGCCTTCAATAACAAACTCGATAGCCTGGTGTCCTGAGGGCCCAATGCAATACCGCAGCGGTAATGCTGCCAGCACCATAGACGGCACCAGGAGCAAGAGAAGGACGGACGCTGCTAGTCGGCGAGCTCGGCTCATGCGAATCGATCTGGTTGATTCAGCCGCAGGTAAGCGGCCATGGCATCATGTCGTTTATTGGGCGTCGTGTCATCTGCTGACCGACGGACGCGTTCGAATGCTGTACGTAAGCGAGCAAGTCATCATCATGATGACGGTTCTCCCAGACCATCATGCTGTCAACAACAGGCTCATTCAACCAACAGCCAGGTCTTAGCTTTGGCCGTGCTGCCAGTTTGCGCTCACATCCTTGCTCGTTTTCGAAAGATGGACGTGAGCATCGACATGATCCACCCAGTCAAGTGGGATGAAATGATGATGACCGGCATGCGCGCCGGAATCGCTCTTGGTGAGCTTGATGCGATCCGATCCTTCGACGCGGTCGACGGTTCCGACGTGCTCGCCATCGGAGGATTTGACTTCCATATGCTCTTTGATCTGGTCCGCCTGTGCCATAACGGCCTCCTTGGTTGTGCGCCTTAGAGCACAACCACCTCGGTTTAAGCCGGTTCCACCCGGGAACCGGTGATCCGGCATTTGGCAGGCCTGGAGATCAGGCTGGCTTGGATTGCGGCCCGGTCTTCTTCGAATTGGACTCATCCAGCTCGAGCGCCTTTGCGCGGCGGTCCATAACCTGGGTTGGCGTCGCGGAAGACAACACGGTCCCTGCTCTTGTTTCGACCTTGGCCCTGAAAGTCTGCGAAAGGGTGTAGTCCTCACCTTTCAGGCGATCGGCGTCATCCTTCGTGAAGGCTTCGGCCGCCGTGATGTTGATCGCAGGCGTGTAGCGGTCGTTGCCAAGATTGACGAGGCCTACTCCCTGCTCGCGGAACGCATCGACGGTCTCGCGTGCGAGCTTGGAGGTTTTGTCGGCGAACTCGATGCGCACATTGATGCGCGCAGGATCGATATCGATGCCGCGGTTCTCTTTCAGGTTCTCCTTGGCCTTGTTCTTGTCCGCGTCGGTCAATGGACGAACGATGCGAACGGTGTCGACCGGAACGGTGCGCTCGACGCCTTCATGAGTTGTGTATTTGAGTGAGTTGCTTGCCATGATCATTCCCCTTTTCTTTTTGTTGGCTTGGGAATGATCGACGGTCCGGAGTGGAAGTCACGCTGCTCTGCAGCAAGAGTTATGACATCTAAGTCGGCGTGCGACGCTGAAGACGGGCCTCGCGGTTCCGTCGCTTGTGAGCTTCCCCGACGGCCCACCGATAGGATTGCCGCATTTCAGGGGTCGGTCGCGCGTGACGGCCAGCCCGCTTCCAGGCTGCGTCAAAAAACCATTCGGCCAACCGCGGCGGGTAAACAACTGCAGCGGTCATCGCAACAAAGCTGACGCGAATGAGAAACTGGTCAAAATCGATGCGGAGTTGGGATTTTGGTTTTTTGTCTTTCGTAAATGTCATGGACACATCATGGCACAAATGAAATTCCGCCTGCAAATTCACGCTTCCGGGCGACTCAGCGGCGCACGCCCTCGTTTACTTCCGCAAGGGATCGAAGCCGGATGGCGGAAACCCGCCGCCCACTGCGCTTGGCGCGGGGTTCCGTTCACGAGAGCCCGGCCGCCGAAAGGCGGATGCGGCCAAACCCACACTTGTACATTTGGGCAGTTGGACATTTGGAGAGAAAAGCACTCTCCATCGTGGGGTATGCTTATTCGAAGAGTTCGATGATGTACGGTGTCGGCCTTGCCGTATGGACGAAGCGCGCTGTCACTGCGTTGATCGATGTCGGCCTTGTATCGACGTTGACGGCAAACTGCATTTTGCCGCCGGCCACACCCCCAATCTCGGCCAGGGCACTGCACGCCTCCCTGAGTGTCTGAAACGCATCGACCAATTGTCTTGGCTCGCCTTCAATGGCCAGGTACAGCTTCCACGGCAGGCCGGTGCTCACTCCCCGCCCCGATCCCTGCGTCCATCCTCGATCATGTCGGCATCGCGGATCTCGAAGCCTTCGAGCCGAAGCGAGGTCATGATGACATGCTTGATCGTCGTCCGGCGATGCGCAGCCCGCACCCTGAGCTCGGTGTAGACATAGTCTGGTATCTCGATCTTGACGCTCTGCATCTGGGTTCTTGGCGTCGGTATCGTATCGGGATCGATAGCTGGCTCAGGCTTAGCCGCGCTTTGCACACGCGGTTGCTGTCTGGCCCCCTCGCCCGCCTCGTTGGCTGGCTTCATGAGCGTCCCGACGCCCTTTCTCTGCGCCAGGCCCTCAAGGCGGGCGTCATCGATATCGGCATCGACGGCAATGAATGGTTTGCGATCGCTCATACTCAGCTCGCAATCCTGAGAGTGTCGGCATTACCGCCAATGACTGCCTGGATCTCGGCAAGCAGCGCCTGTACCTCCGCGCCCGCTCCCTTTCCGGCCCCCTTCCCGTCCTCGCCCTGTGTTGGCGGCTGGCCGTTGAGGAACATCTCCCGGTAGGCCGAACGCTCGACGAGCGCTGTGCGGAACATCGGAAGGCCGTGGCGCTCCATCTCCTGGTAGGTAAAGTCCGTCACGCGCGATCGCAATGGAAAGACCTTGGTGAGCAGCAGGCGGTATGGGATCGGTCTCTGCGTTTCCTCGCGCACATCCCGGATATCGCTGACCACGACGAGCGCTTCGCGCAAATCAGGCTCGGAGGCCTGCGCGGGGATGATGACGAGGTCCGATCGCGCAAGCACCTTGAACATGGTGGCCTCGCGCGTACCTGGCAGGTCTATGCAGATATGGTCGTAATTACCGGCGGCCGATTGCTTGCGGAAGAACTCGCCGAACTCCTTGGATTCGATCGGCAGCACCGTCAGCCCGTCGATGGGTGCCTTGCGTGCCCATCTTGCCAGTGTCTTGTTCTGGTCGAGGTCAATGAGCAGAACCCGGCTGCCGGTCAGGGCCAGCTCGGCTGCGATGCAGGCGCAGGTGGTGGATTTCCCGACGCCGCCTTTCGATGATGCAAAACTGATAATCAAGGCACAACTCCGCATTTGTTCCGTATAAAGACTACCGGATTCGTTCAATTGGCCAAGCGGTCATTTGGGGCAACTGGAATCCAGTACGGGTGTGCAGATGGCCAAGCGGTCAAATGGCCATTTGCACTGTTGTCCAGGGTATCCATCGAACGACAGGCAGTGCCGCTCACAGGGGCTATGCTTGGCCAGGAGCCGGATGATCTCCTGCTCAGTTGTCCGCCTGGACGCCTGCGCATGTGGCCGCCTGGGCAATCGAGCGTGTGGGAAGAAGGGCAATTGCCCATTTGCCCTGTTGGGCAATTGGTCGCTTGGCGGTGCATCGGGAGAACGCGTCAGACCGGCACCACGCGGCATGCATCATCATTGGGTGGGATCGGAGCAGGGGCCTGAAATTGACTTCGGTTTGGCGTTCCCGCTAGGCTGAAGTCCCAAGTTAAGAGGACCCATGGACGACGATGAAAAACATCAAAAAGAAGTAGCCTTACGTGAAAGTCTCTTATTCGCATTTAGTCTTGCGACGCCATTTGTTCTCGCGACAGGTACGGTTATTGGAATAGAGAACGGCGCTGAATTGTTGAAGCCCACCTATGGCGCACGAGCGGATCTGATAAAACTTCTTTACGGGCCCTGCATCATAGGGGCCACTTGGGTCACAGTCCTTGTAGATGAAAAACTGTGCGAACCGCTGGCGGAACGCACGGCTAAACGCATATGTAGGCTGGTGCTAGGATAACAGGCAACTTGGATATCGCGTACGCTGCCAGACATATCCAGATAATGACTAGTAGCGCCGGCAATTTTTGATCAAGCACATGCCCCGCAGAATGGTGGCCCGTTTCGCCGGTAATGGATAACCTCGCGGGATCTTCCGGAGCTCGCTTTATGAACTGATTGTATTTCGAAACCAGATGCCTGATTTCGCGATGCGCCGCGGAAATGGCGCGGCGATTGAGAAAAGCTACGGTCATTCCGACAAGCGCAATAGCGATCGAAGCCGTAGCTCGCTCGCCGGAAATCTCGCTCATGCTGGCAAGCCCAAATCCGCCAAACAAGGCTGTCTGCGCAAGCGTCCCCCACATCATGCGATGATTGATGACATTATCTTCCTCAACCACACGCTTCCTGTAGCGTTCATACAATCTTTCATAATAAGCAATGTCTTGTTCCAATGGATAATAACTCCACCGAAGCCCTCCTACTCGAAATGGGCACCGATAGTGGCGGGATTGTGCTGCACCATGGTTTTCGGAGCCGACCGTCGCCGGGCCGGTAGAGACGTCCCAGGGACCCCGGCTGCAAGGCCGCCCCGAATTCGAAGAAGAGGGGCGCTCGCCTTGGCCTTGCGGACGGGGAGGGGGCGGCTAGGCCCATAAGCGACGGACGGCTGAAGACCAACTGCATCATGGTTTTTGGTGAGAGCCCGAGCCTTGCCCATAAAGGTCAGGAGCAAACTCCTGCTCGTACAGGTGAGGAATTGGGCGGCGACTCACATGCTGAGCTCGACCCAGGCCGGGGCATGATCGCTTGCGTCCGGCAATCCACGGACCCACTGGTCGACATCGGCTGCCACCAGTTTCGTCGCGAGCTGCTGCGAGAGAAGCAGGCAGTCGATGCGCAGGCCCGCGTTGCGCGGCCATCGCTTGCGCAGGTAACTCCAGTACGTGAACTTTGGCTCTCCGGGATGAAGCGTGCGAACAGCGTCGGTCCATCCCTGGCGCATCAGCTTTTTGAATGCAGCACGCGGCCCGGGCTGGAGCAGGGCGTCACCGCCGTAGGAGTGCTTGGGATAGATATCGAACTCCGTCGGCACGACGTTAAAATCTCCCGCAAGAACCACAGGCACGCCAGCCTGTTTGAGCTTGCGCGCGCGTCGGATCAGGCGCTCGAACCACGCCAGCTTGTAGTCGAATTTCGGGCCGGGCTGCGGATTGCCGTTCGGGAGATACAGGCAGCCGATGATCACACCGTTGACTGCGGCTTCGATGTAGCGGCTCTGGCGATCCGTATCGTCTCCGGGAAGCTGGTTGGCGGTGAGAACAGGTTCTGTTCCGCGCGCGAGAATGGCGACGCCGTTCCAGCTGCGCTGTCCGCGCCACACTGCGCGATAGCCAAGGCGGCGCAGGTCATCGGCCGGAAAGCGGGCATCCTCGCATTTGATCTCCTGAAGGCAGACGACATCCGGCCGCGCCTTCTTGAGCCACGCTTTCAATGGTCCCAACCGCTTGTTGACGTTGTTAATATTGTAGGTGGCGATCTTCATCTTCTGCCGGATGTAAGGTGACCGCAACGATCGCCGTTCCAGCCCGGCGTGTCATTAGACAAGTGGGGGCAGCGCGAGCGTTCTTCGAGAGATGCAGTAAACCGGCTGCACCAGAGCGGCGCAGCCCGCGGGAACGGTCTAATCGGCATCCTGCAATTCGGGAGCAGGGGCCGGGCGAAGAGGTTCTGGCAGCCAGCCCGTGCCTGCAAGCAGTTGCTCGGCGCGGACAGCGAGCTCGGACTTCTTGAGCTTCGCAAGCGCAGGCGCGTGCTCGCCCTTGGCCTCGTCGATTGCCGAGAGGATCGCAGCGCGATTGATGCGGCTGAAGAAGCCTTCGGCAGTCGGCGCATACCAGTCGTTCATGTCGAGCGAGAGCGCAGCGGCAAGATTATCTGCATGGGTCATCCGGGCGGAACGGTCAGGCAGGCCTTTGCGCTTCACGCAATCGACGCTGTAACCAGCCAGGAAAGCCAGCACGCTCAGGAGTTCGTCCTGCGATCTCTTGAGGCACCATGACCAAAGGCGATCAGGATTGCCGGGAAGATAGTCGCCAAGACGGTCGTGCTCGCCGCGGAGTGCAGCAAGACCCTTGCTCATATCCGGATTGCTCAGTGAGAACTTGAGCCCTGGCGCCACCAGGCCGATCGTGAGGCAGGAATGCCCGCCCGTCCCGGGATAGATAGCAGAAATGGCCAACGCATGAACGACGGCGGCAAGCGCCACGTGACCGTTGCTCATCAATCCGGCGCCGATGGCTGCAGCCTTCTCGGCTGTCAGGTCCTGAACCAGGCGTTCGGATAGCGATCCGGCCGAACCAGTGTTGGTGCCCCTGGCGGATTCACGGGGTTCGTCGCGCCAATCCTCCTTCCGCACGAGACCACGCTCGATGGTAACATCGCCGTTATAGGTGAGGCTTACGATTGCGCCTGCAATAGCAAGCGTGTCGGCACTCCACGACTCGCCAGCAGCGCGCAGCTTCTCCATTCGGGATTCGATCGCTTGCAGGCTCTCGCGGAGGTTATCCTCGAAATCGTCGAGGGCGTCATACTCCTCGCTCAGAGCAGCAAGCTCGGCCTGCTGGTCGTCGGAAAGATTGAGATCCGGGTAGAGCCGCGGAAACCGCGCCAGCGCCATCGCATCGATATCGGGTGACGCTTCCGTCCATTTCCAGCCTTCGCTGGCAACGTCGTCAGCGACGGATTTGAGCTTTTCAGATACGAGGCGATCGAGAAGAGCGACATCCGTGAGATATCCGGTGTCGTCCTCGTCGAAGAGATCGCGGCGCATGACACCGCCGGCAGCGAGGTAGGCTTCGACACCCACGAAGCGAACGCGCTTGTCGGAACTCGCAACTTCGTCCTCCGTGAGGGCCCGGCGGATTGTCTGCGGATCACGATTCCACCGGGACAGGCCATCGTAGACGCGTTCCTGCAGTTCATGATCGTCGCTGAGAGTAAAGGCCTGCGCACATTCGAGATCGATCTCACCTTCGCGGTAAGCGGCAAGGATATTCGCAGACAGTCGTCCGAGCTTGAGCCGCTGATTGACGGCCAGTTCGGAGATCCCGAAGCGGGCCGCGATGTCAGCAGGAGAGGAGCCGGTATCGTTCAGCGCCTTATAAGCCTCGAACTGGTCTGCAGGGTGCATGGGCGCCCGGACAGTGTTCTCGGCGAGCGACAGCTCGGTCGCACTGGCTGTGTCTGCTGCAAGCACGCACGGGACCGGATAGTCCTTCGCGATCGTGCCATCCTTCGCCAGGGCACACAGGGCTTTAAAGCGGCGCTGACCCGCGATGACGCGATACTTGCCTTTTTTGTCTGGCTGCACGGCGAGTGATTGCAGGATGCCATGCGCGGCGATCGAGGCGGTGAGTTCGTCGATGCCTTCACTCACGCCGGTCTTGCGGATGTTGCCGCTCCACAGCGCGAGTTTACTCAAGGGGACTGAGATGGACTGGGACATTGGTCGTTTCCTTTCGAGGACGGGACCTGCGTGATTGCGAGTCCCGATGCCGCCGGAAGCGACGGGGGAGAAGCGGGCGCGGAACCGGAGCCGACGAAAGGAGGTGAGGGCGGCCGGCTCTGCCGAAAGCCGAGGGCGCAGCCCTTGAAGCGTCTGCGCGCCGTCGCATGGTCGGCATAACTCCGGGACCGCGCGGGGTGCGTCTGGCACGGAAGCGATGGAGCTCCTGTTCGCGGCACCCCTTGCGGGCGAGGGCGGCCTGATTCCGACAAGTGAGTTTTTGGGCGCCAGGAAAAGACTGGCCATGTCCGGCCTGCTGCTTGGAGCGCACGACGTAGCGAACCGGCAGGTAACAGCTCTTCGATCGAGACCTATGGTCGAAGTCGCTAGGGCTGCCGATGCACGGCCCACCCGGATAGCCCCTACGCGGTTATGCGGCTGGCGCTGACGGGAGATTTACGACAGCAGGCTGGCTCACTTCCGGAGGCTCGGGCGGGCTTCTGGATTCATGTATTCACTTATTCTGATTCAAGGCCGAATTTGGAAGTGCGATCTGGGACTTAGAGTTGCTGAAGTGAGGTAATGGGCGGAACAGGTGAGTTCTTGGGCGGCGCGCGGTGAGGGACTGGGCGGCGCATGTGAGCGATCGGGCGGTCGTGGGTGAGGAAACGGGCTGCAGATTGCTGCCAAATTCCGGGAAGTGAATTTTTGGGCGGGTCACTCTGGAATTTCGAAACTGATCATATCGACAGCGCCTTCACGGCGCGCGCGGCGGCCGACGCGGCTCTTTTCGCGCTCGTCATAAGCGCGTTGCAGCGCTTCGGGAGACTTCTTCATCCAGGTCACGAACAGTTTCTCGACGGTATGCCCCTTTTTGACAGGCATCACATCGACGGTGAAATCGCAGAGCTGGTTGACTTCGGCCAGGGCCAGCTTGAGGCAATACTTGTTGAAGTCGGCGTATCGCTCGAGCTTGCCCTTCGGTACGCCCAGCATGGGCCGCAGCTCATCGACTGTGAACTCCTCGCTCTGCTTGAAGAGGCTGATACGCCTCTCGATCATCTCATAAAGGCGGATCGAGTATTTTGAGCGCAGGGCATACATGATGTGCGACTGGAGGGTCGCCCAGGCGTTGCTTTGGGTGATGATGACGAGCAGGTCAGGCGGAAAGGTATAGTAGAAGTATCCGTCCTTGCGCTCCTCGGTCTTGTTGGTGCCAAGCAAATGAACACGGAACGTCGCCATCTCGCCGGTATCGGGATCGCGGGCCCGGATCTTGACCATGGCCTTCATCAGCTCGTCGAGTGACTCGTCGATGCGATCATTGCTTTCATGGCTGCCACGCAACGCCGCCTTGAGAACCTTGTGTACCGGCTGTGTGGTGATGTTGTTCCAGGCGTGGCCCAGCAGCTGATTGTAGAGCACAAGCTCGTTGCGGGAGAGGGGCGACAACTCGACGATGTCGACGAGTTCGCGCGGCTTTATGATCTTGCCCATATGGTTGGGATCGAGGAACTGACCGGTCGCCTTGATCTCGGTTGCGAGCAGCGGGCGCTTACGCGGGATCGGCTGCGGTTCCCGGAATTCGGGCAGGAATGTCTTGACGTGCTGGTTCATCGAATTCCAGCATGCCGAAGCAGAAGTGAGCTCGTCAACGGACGACCTCACTTTCAAAGCGCAACATTCTTGCGAATATGCCTGCCGCCCAATTACTCACTTCCGGCGGACCACGGGCTCCTCTATTTGGGCGGGCCGATTCGGGGACGCCCAATTACTCACTTCCGGACTGGGCGGCGATACTTTAGGGACGGCCGTCGATTCGACAGCCGCCCTAAATCTCACTCACGGGCACTCAGGGCAGTTCGCATGTTCCGGGCGCGCACCGGTTCATGCATCAGGCTGCCAGGTCGTCGGGCTTGCGCATATCGCGTTCCCGCTTGCGGGCATCTATCCAATCCAGCACTTCACCGAGAATCCAGCCGACGCGATTACCTCCGAGCCGGATGCGACGTGGAAAGGTGCCTGCACGTTCGAGGCGGGCAATGTGCGTCGCCGTGTAGGGCACCAGTCGTCTAAGCTCCTTCTTGTCGATGATCCTTCTGCGTTCCAGGTCTTCACTCATGCGTTGCCTTTCCTGTCGGCTTCGAGACGCTGTTCGTCTCGCGCACACCTGATTCTACGCAGACATTGTGAGTTTCGCGCCTGTCACCTAGCGCTTTCTTTCGTTGTTTTTCAAAGTCTTATAAAATAGTTCTTAGAAGGCGTATGCGCTGGGGGTGTTTTTTGCGGCTACTGATTCGCTCGATTAAATCGCTGAAGTTCTGCCGTTGCGAGGGCGCAAGAGAAGATGGGCAAGCTCGGTCCAAACGACCGAACGCGACAAGGCGCAACATCACTGGCCTCGCTAATCTGCGTCCACGGTGCGTCCACGGCAAGAATCCGCAAACGGTACGATTCTGATTAAGTCGCTGGATTTGTTGGCGCGCCCGAAAGGATTCGAACCTCTGACCCCCAGATTCGTAGTCTGGTGCTCTATCCAGCTGAGCTACGGGCGCGTTTTGCCTTTGTCGTGCCGGGCTGATGCCGGCGGGACCGGGCAGGAGGCGTACGCGACCTGCGGTCCGGCAAGGCCGCAACTCCTAATATGAGTGGTCAGGAAGCGCAAGTGCTTTGGCGATGTTTTGTGCCCGGGGGGCGTGTTCGCCGCGAGCAGCCTAGCGAATGGTGCGGTCGGGCAGCTCGATCAGGAATGTCGCACCCGCCGGGGTGTCGAGCAATTCCAGTTTGCCGCCATGGACGGCAACAAGCTCCGCGGCAATGGCGAGGCCCAGCCCCGACCCATCCTTGCGGCTCGACGATTGAAAAGCGCGGAACAGGTTTTCGCGCACCTGCTTGGGTACGCCCGGACCATCGTCCGACATCTGGATGAAGACCTTCCGGCCGCTCCGCCACGCCTTGACGTCGATTTCGCCGCTCGCGTTTTCGCCGACGCTTTCGATAGCCTGCATCGCGTTGCGGGTGAGATTGCTCAAGACGCGGAACATGTGCTCGTGGTCGGCGTCGATCAGAAGCTGATCATCGGCATCGACCGTCCAGCCGATCTTGCCTTCGCGGGGCAGGCCGAGGCCTTCGGCGACCTCCTCCAGCAGCGGCTTGAGGCGCATGAGTTCGCGGCGCGGCTCGGCCTCCTCGGCGCGGCCGAAGCGCAGCGAGCTGTTGCAGAAGTTGATCGCGCGATCGAGGGAGGCGATCAGCTTCGGCGCGAACTGCTGCACTGTCGGATCGGGAATAGCGGTGAGGCGATCGGAGATGAGCTGCGCGTTGGCCAGCATGTTGCGCAGATCGTGACTGATCTTGCTGACCGCGAGGCCGAGCTGAGCGAGACGGTTCTTCTGAATGAGCGCCTGCGTGAGCTGACGCTGCATCTGGGCAAGCTCTCGCTCAGCGGTGCCGATCTCGTCGCCACGGCCGGTCGGGATGATGATGCGGCTCGCATCCTCCGGGCTTTCGCCGAACCGCAGCATGTTGCGCGTGAGGCGCATCATCGGGCGCACGAGCAGGGCGCTGATCGCAAAGTAGACGAGAGCCGCCGTGATCAGCGAGATGATGATCGAGATGACGACGATGTTGGTGGCGTAAGCGACCATCGCTCGCTTCAGCGGCTCCTCGGGGAGTACGACCTCGATAACGTCGTCGTAACGGGGGCCGAGGAAACCGACGATGCGGATGACGCGATCGTCAGGAGCGAAGAACAGTTCTATTGCGTCGCCGATCTGCGAGAGGCGCAAGCGCATGTCTTGGCTGAACGTCAGATTCGGCGGCTGGCGCAGATCGAAGTGCTCGGTGATCGAAAGCTCCTGCACAGGCGGCAGCACGAGGCGGCGGGCGCCGCCTCGCCGGATCGCGATGGCGCGTACCAGCGCCGTGCGGGTCAGTTCGTTGCGAAGCGCGGGTGGAACGTTGCGGCCGGGAACGGCTTCCGCGGCGAGCGCGGCAACGTTAGCGGCCGTCAGCCGGTCGTTGAGCCAACTGATGCGATAGTTCGCGATCGACGGCAGGAAGATCAGGATTTCCGCGAGCAATACGAACACGGCCGTGAGCATCAGCAACTTTGCGGGCAGACCGAGCCCGAGCCAGCCGAACTGGACCGCGGCGGCGCGCTTGCGCAGCCACGGCAGGAGGGACAATGCGTCTTTCTCCGTCCGTTCGGTCACTGTCTCGTTCGTATCGAGAGGCATGCTCACTCACTGCGACGGTCCTCACCGCCGATTTCGGCCCGCAGCAGGAGCGATTCTGGCATTTCAGGCGGGGCCTGTCACCCAATGCAACGGGCTGCGGTCCGGCAATTGCGGCGCATGATAAACTTCGTGCCCGTAGAAAACGTATATGGGGTGATCAGATTTTCTAACCAAGTCGCGCAAGGAAATCGATGAGCTTGCGGACTTTGGCCTTGGCCGGCAGCGTGGCGTAGTAGCGGAGCGCGGCGCGCTTGCCGACTTCGCCCAGGGTTGGGTGCGGCGCGACGTAGTTGGCCATGGCAGCGACCGGAAGCTCGCGTGCGATGGCGAGAGCCCAGATTTGGATCAGCTCACCCGCGCCTGCGCCGACGATCGTGGCGCCAAGAATGCGCCCCTTGGGTGTGGTGACGATCTTGATGTGGCCTGACGTCTGGTGCTCGATGTGAGCCTTTTCGTTTTCGGAGAACGGCCAACGCAGGACGTGGACCTTATGCTTCTGTGCCCGCGCCTGGTCTTCCGTCAGGCCCACGTGCGCGAGCTCGGGATCGGTGAAGGTCACCCAGGGAATCAAGGTTGCGTCGAACTTCGCGGGGATGCGGAACAGGGTGCGGCGCATCACGATCTCGGCCTGATAGCTCGAGACGTGACTGAAGCGCGGACCGCCCGTGACGTCGCCGATGGCGTAGATGCGCCGGTTCGACGTTTTCATGCCTGGACTGACGACGATGGCGCCGTTCTCGCCAACTTTCACATTGGCCGCTGAGAGATTGAGGTCGGAGACGTTCGGAGTGCGACCGGTTGCGACGAGAAGATGCGAACCGTCGATCGTCGTCGTGCCGTGCGGTGTCGATACGTGCACGCGGACGTAACCTGACATGCCTTCCACGCGCTCGACACGTGCACCGGAATGAATGTCCATTCCTTCGGATTCCAGGGTTTTCAGCACTACCGCCGTCGCTTCGGCGTCGTCATTCTGTAGCGGCCGGGATTGCTCGATGACGGTGACGCGGCTTCCGAGACGGAGGTGCGCCTGCGCCAGCTCGAGCCCGATGGGGCCGGCGCCAACCACAATGAGATGTGGGATCTTGCGATCGACATCGAAGATCGTTTCGTTGGTGAAGTAGGGGCAGGATTCGAGCCCGGCGATGTCCGGCATCGCGGGCGCCGATCCCGTGGCGATGACGAAGCGGCGCGCGGTCACGCGATAGTCACCCGCGAGCAGGGTGCGTTTATCGAGGAAGCGCGCGGCGCCCAGGACGACGCGGATGCCGAGCCCAGTAAGGCGCTCGACGGAATCGTTCGGCGCGGCGGCCGTGACGGCGCCTTTGATGTGCTGCTGGACGGCGCGATAGTCGATCTGCGGTTCGACGGAGGCGATGCCGAATTCGGATGCCGTGCGCAGGGCGTGGGCGCGTCGCGCGGTGGCGACGAGGGCTTTCGAAGGAATGGAGCCGCTGAGGCCGCCGCCGCCCATGCGGTGCTTTTCGACGAGCACGACCTTACGTCCGAAGGCGGCCGCCATGGTGGCGAGCGAGATGCCGCCCGAGCCTGCTCCGATGACGCAGATGTCGGCCGCTAGCGGCTCGCCGGCGAGTGCGACGGAGCCTTCGGTCGACGGAGCGGAAGAGCCGGCCGCGGTCACCGATTGAGGTCTCGCTTGCGTCGTCATGGCAGATGGCTCCTGGGAAGCGGTAAATGCGAGCATTCCCCCGTCCTTACCGCCATGGCAAGGTGGCGGGAGGCATCAAATGGCCTACACACACAGCGGATTTTGGGCGGTCGCAGGTGCAACGCGCGCTCGCAGGCTCCGAATTGATGGGAATGGGCTCGCTGGGGCCGTTTTGAGGGCGCTTCAGTCTCAATTGACTTCGCTTCGCCTGCAACTTATAAGCCCACCAATCCCATCACGATCAGCTTTGGATGGCGGGTTTTTCCGTCGCCGGTTCGATCGTTTTCGACTTCGACTGGAGTAAAGACCGTGAAACGGACCTATCAACCGAGCAAGCTCGTGCGCAAGCGCCGTCACGGCTTCCGCGCGCGCATGCGGACTGCAGGCGGCGTCAAGGTCATCGCGCGCCGCCGTTCCAAGGGCCGCAAGCGCCTTTCGGCCTAGTGGACCGCCGGGCTGGGCCGATTGCCCGCCCTTTCATGTTCAGGCAAGATTTCCACGTCGGATGGATTGCGTCCGGCGTGGTTTTGTCTTGGGGCGGAGACGTCTGTCGTGACGCTCAGTACGCTCAAAAAACGATCGGATTTTCTGAGGCTTAGAGGCGGAGCGCGGTTTGCGACGCCCTCCTTCGTGCTGGAGACGCGCCCGTCGCTCGCCGCGGGTCAGGTTTCGGATGCTGCATCCGAGCGAAGTCGCCCTGTGCCTGAAGACGATACTCGCTTCGGTTATACGGTGACGAAGAAGCTCGGCGGAGCGGTCGTCCGCAATCGGATCAAGCGGCGTTTGAGAGCTGCCGTGGCTGCCGTTGCACCGAAGCTCGCTCTCCCTGGCCACGATTATGTGCTGGTTGCACGTTCGGCTGCCTACGACCGGGCTTTTGCGGAGATCAAGAAAGACCTTGAACGGGCTCTGCAACGCGTGCATCACGCTGCGGCGAATCCAGTAAAGAACAAGGCTCCCTAGGCTGCTCGCGTTTCCAGCAGGATAGCGGTGAGCAGCGCGGTGACCTCGGTTAATCCGATCCGCGCGCAAATCGCTCATATCCGGCGCAGGGCACGGGTAGTAAGAGAGCCAGTCCGAAATTTGCGACTTGCCGCAGGAGGCGTTCCCGGCAGGTCGCAGCATCCGAGGTTTTCATGAGCCAGCGCCCCGACGACCAACGCAATCTTCTCATTGCCGTCGCTCTTTCGATGGCGGTGATGCTCGGTTGGCAGTTCTTCTATGCCGGGCCACAGATCAAGGCTCAGCAGGAAAAGGCGCTCAAGGAGAAGGCGGCTCAGGAAGCGGCCAAGCCGGAAGCCGGAGCCAGCGGAACAGCGGTGACGCCGGTGTCTCCTGGGACGACGGCTCCTTCGACGCCTAGCCAGACGATCGGCGCGATGCCGACGGGCACGCGGTCGGACGCAATCGCGAAATCGGCGCGCGTGCCTATCGAGACGCCCGCGCTCTCCGGATCGATTTCGCTCAAAGGCGGCCTGATCGACGATGTCGTGCTCCTGAGCTATCGCGAGACCGTTGATCCCAAGAGCCCCAACGTCGTTTTGTTCTCGCCGCTCGGTTCGCCAAATGCCTACTTCGCGGAGTTCGGCTGGCAGCGCGCGGCTGGGAGCCAGCAGTCCGTTCCGGACAGCGAGACCATTTGGCAGGCGGATGCCGGCGCCAAGCTCACGCCGACGACGCCCGTTTCGCTTACTTGGGAGAACGGGCAGGGCCTCAAGTTCAAGCGCACGATCGCGGTCGACGCGAACTACATGCTAACGGTTTCCGACGAGGTGCAGAACACGACGTCGGGCGATGTCGTTCTGACGCCTTACGGTCGTCTCTACCGGTTCGGCATTCCTCACACGTCGGCTTACGGTACTCCGCTTCACGAGGGACTGATTGGCGTCGTCGATCACAACGTGAGCTGGTGCGGAAGCTTTACCGCTAGCAACTTCTGCGAACTGGCTTTCACCAAGTCGCTGGATAGTGGCCACAAGACCATCGAGAGCAAAGCGGGCGGCTGGCTCGGGATGACCGACAAGTATTGGGCCGCAACGCTCATTCCCGATCAAAGCAAAGAGTTCTTCGGTACCTTCGGTTCGCAGCGTGCCAATGCTGGCGCGCAGGATGTCTTCTGGGCGGACTACCGGCAGAACGCCGTGGCGCTCGCTCCCGGCGGGTCACTTAAGACAGAAGCCAATGTTTTCGCTGGCGCGAAGCAGGTCAAGCTTGTTGAGAGCTACGAGGAAAAGCATGGCATCCGGCAGTTCGAGCTGCTGATCGATTGGGGCTGGTTCTACTTCATCACCAAGCCGCTCTACTATCTGATCGATTGGCTGTACGGCATCCTCGGCAACTTCGGTCTCGCCATTCTCGCCGTCACGGTGATCGTGAAGGGGCTGTTCTTCCCGCTCGCCAACAAGAGCTACGTGAGCATGGCGAAGATGAAGAAGCTTCAGCCGCAGATGGAGCAGATCCGCGAGCGCCACAAGGACGACAAGGCCAAGCAGCAGCAGGCGCTGATGCAGCTTTATCGGGATGAGAAGATCAATCCGCTCGCCGGTTGTTTGCCGATCCTCGTTCAGATCCCGGTGTTCTTCGCGCTTTATAAGGTTCTATTCGTCTCGATCGACATGCGTCATGCGCCGTTCTTCGGCTGGATCCGCGATCTTTCCGCCGCCGATCCGACGTCGATCTTCAATCTGTTCGGCCTGTTGCCCTACGCTGTGCCGGAGTTCCTCCACATCGGCGTTTGGCCGATCATCATGGGTCTCTCGATGTGGGTCCAGATGCAGCTCAACCCGCCGCAGCCGGATCCGATCCAGCAGCAGATCTTCTCGTTCATGCCGATCCTGTTCACGTTCCTCTTGGCGGCATTCCCGGCTGGTCTCGTGATCTATTGGGCGTGGAACAACATCCTCTCCATCACGCAGCAGTGGTACATCTCGAGCAAGCAGGGCGTCGAAGTGCACCTCGTGCAGAACGTGAAGCGGACGTTTGCGCCGTTGGGGCGGTTGTTCGGACGACGATCCGAAAGCAAAGGATGACCACCCGATGACAGACGCGGCGCTCTTCAGCCCCGAGGATCTCGCGGCCGGTGAGCGCCTCGTCCTCCGGCCCTGGCGTTTCATCAAAGGCGTGGTGGCGCTCGACGGTTTGCCCGACGATGGGTGGACGGAAGTTGCGTTTGCCGGGCGCTCCAACGTCGGCAAGTCGAGCCTCATCAACGCGCTCGTCCGCAACGGGTCCCTGGCGCGGACATCCAACACACCGGGTCGTACGCAAGAGCTCAACTTCTTCGCCCCAGCCGAAGATCCGCTCTATCTCGTCGACATGCCTGGATACGGCTTCGCAAAGGCACCGAAGGAAAAGGTCCAGGCGTGGACCTCTCTTATTCGCTCTTATCTGCGCGGTCGTCCGACCTTGCGGCGCGTGTTTGTGCTCGTCGACAGCCGTCATGGCATCAAGCCGCCGGACCGAGACATCATGGAGATGCTCGACGAGACGGCGGTGCCTTACCAGATCGTGTTGACGAAGACTGACAAGATCAAAGTGCCTGAGCTGCACAAAGTGATCGCTGCGACGGAGGCCGCGCTTGCGGATCATCCGGCGGCGTTTCCGACCGCGCTCGTGACGTCGAGTGAAAAGGGGCTCGGGCTCGAAGAACTGCGCGCGACAATGGCGGCTATTCTGAAAGTTTGAACGCCCCTGCGTCCAATCATTCCTTGAAGGTTGGATCTATTAAGCAGTCGGACTTTTCACGCTTGTTTGAGTGGCGGCGCTTGTCGATATCTGGTGACCTCTATCGTCATCCAGGAGACGCTTCTCATGATCCGCGTTCTGTCTCGCCTGTCGGTAACCGTAGCTACGCTTGGAATTGCATTGGCGTCGATGAGCGCCGCCTATGCGTGCACGCGCGTGCTCTGGAATGACAACAAGCTCGCCGTTGTGAGCGGAAGAACGATGGATTGGCCGGAGAGCACTGAGCCCAAGCTTGTGGTCTTTCCGGCCGGCATCGAGCGCAGCGGGGCGAAAGTCGGCCCGGAGGTTGTGGTTAAAGACAACCCCGCGGAGTGGATCTCGAAGTACGGCAGCCTCGTTACGACGATCTACGGCATCGGAACCGTTGATGGCATAAACGAGCGTGGGCTGGGCATACATCTGCTCTACCTCAACGCTGCAGACTTCGGCGCGCGCGATGCGGCTAAGCCCGGTCTGCAGGCGGCGCTTTGGGGGCAATACGCGCTCGATAACGCCGCCACGGTTACTGAGGCGCTCGCGCTGCTCGACAAAGTGCAGGTCGTGATGGCGGAAGCGCGGGGCCACAAAGCCAATGTGCATTTGGCGATGGAAGATGCGTCGGGCGATTCAGCTATCATCGAATACATCGGCGGTAAGCCGGTTGTTCATCACGGTCGCGATTACCGGATCATGACCAACGATCCAACATACGACGAACAGCTCGCGCTGCTGAAGGCGCTCGATTTCTCGAAGCCCACGAGCGAGATGGCGCTGCCGGGCAACGTCAACCCTCGGGACCGGTTTCAACGTGCGGCCTATTACTCGGCGCTGCTGCCTGAGCCCAAGGACACGCGCTCTGCAGTTGCGGGTATTCTCGCTATCATGCGCAACGTTTCGGTTCCCTTCGGCGCGCCATACAAGGGTTTCGGGATCTACAATACCGAATACCGCACGGCCATGGATCTGACTGACCGGCGCTACTTTTTCGAGCTCACGACAAGCCCCAACGTGATCTGGGTGGATCTCTCGACGTTCAATCTCTCGCCCGGCGCGTCTGTGCTCACGCTCGATCCGGACAACATCGAACTTTCGGGCAATGTCAGCGAGAAATTCGTGAAGGTCGAGAAGGCACCGTTCTAGTTTCGCCGCTGATCGGCAAAGCCTCTCGCCACAGCCCGCATTTCTCCGCGAAACTGCGTGCTGCGTGGGCGGGGCTCGTCGAGGGTAGCACGACGATGTCGACGTGTGCTGGGCAGTCAGCGGCCGCGTATTTCCTGAAGGTCGCCGCGGCTTTGCCGCCGTTGAGTCCGATGTGTGTGATACGCGCATGCGCAGCGAAAAACGCGGCGAAATCGTTCGGCACCTCGTCTCGGATATCTGAATCGAGGCTGCCCGGACGGATGCAGGATTTGAGAACATCCCAAACGGCGATGCCGTTCGCTGTCAGAATGCGGGTTCGCTCGTCGTAGGACTTGTCGGGTCCGGCGCCGATCAACTCGCCCATGATGCGCCAGAACGCGTTCTGCGGATGGGCGTAGTATTCATTTGCTTGAAGCGATGCGACGCCGGGCATGCTGCCGAGGATCAGGATGCGGGCGTCGGATGCCGCGATCGGCTCGAAGCTTTGCAGGATGGGCTGGCGTTTCATCTAGCCGCCGAACGTGATGCCCAGATACTTCGCAGCGAGCAGTCTGACGATCACGAATCCCGCTTCGCCGAATTTCGCTAGCAGGCCGCCGATTACGGCAGCCGCGATCCATCCTGACCAGCGGGCGAGCGTGCGGCCGTAGTTGATGGCGATCTTCACGTCCACGATTTGGTCCGGCAATGCGGTTTCCGCCGTCATGCCGTCGGAGCCCATCGTGCGCGCCGAGACGATGAGCTGAAGCTGGCGGCGGCCGCGTGCACGCGGCGTGACGGTCCAGCGCCAGCTCGCGTAATCATCCGTGCCGAGGCCGAGCACGTTTTCGATCCACTGCGTTTCGGGAGAGCGGTTCTCGATGGTGAAGCCGCCGTCGGGCGCGCGAAGACGCACCGACATGGCCTTTGTAATGAGGATTTCGTGCGGGAACGCCGCGCCGCCACCTTGGAGACCTTCGGTCAAGGCTTTCACGTGCGCGCGCGCGATGCGCGCTTCGGCGACGATCGGCACGCCGACGCGCATGCGACGCGGAATGTTTTCGACGAGCTGTCCGGTTTCCACCATGGGCCACGGTGCGAACGGTCCTGACGACTTGGGAGCGCTGCGAGACGGCGCAAAGCCACCACGACTGGATGCCGCGATGTCCGACGGCGGTGCTGCCGGGCGCGGCGGCTCTATGTTCGGTGCCGGATACGACGGCGCTGGTTCAGGAACGGTGACAGGCGCGTCCATCTCCGCGCTGTGCCGCGACCGGGACGGATAGGCTGGAGCGTCTTCGTCGAGACCGGGCCGCTCGGCTCCGAAGCTCGGTTCTTCGCGAGAGGGCTCGGGTGCAGGCGGCGCCTGACGCGAAGGCGGGCCGCCGAGATCCGGATAATTGGCGCGCGGTAAACGTGCCGGGGTCGCCGGCGCGTCATCCGTGTTCGCGCGGTGCTGCAGGCGTTCGCGTGCTGAGGCGAGAATTTCTTCCGTGCTCGCCGGACGCGTGAGGTCCGGCGGAGGCGGTGGGCCGAGATCGGGTACGCGGCGCTGCGGCGGTTCCGGTTCCGGCGCGGGTTCACGAGCGGCGGGAATTGGCGCCGGTGCGGGTTGCGGAGGCGCTGGGCGCTGTTCAGCAGCAGGGCGAGGCGGCGGGGCCGGAGCGGGCGCCGCCGGCTCGGGAGGCGGCACGCTCGTCGCCCGCTGAAGGGCGCGGATGGCTTCCTCGAACGTCAGACCCTGCACGCGCAGGAGGTTAGCGGCTGTGCTCCTGCCCTCGCCGACGATGGCGGCCAGCACGATGGCGCCGTTGATCTCGCGGCGGCGGCCCTGGCGCGCTGCTGCGGCGGCAGCTTCCAGGATGCGGCGCAGATCGTCCGAGATGACGATGGTGTGGGGGCCTTCAGTTTCGACGCGGTCATCCGATCGTCCGAGATAGTCCGAAACCTCGGCGGTGAGGCGCTGCAAGTCGATATTCGAGGACTTCAGGACCACGGTGGCCTCGGGGTCCTCGGCCAGTGCCAGCAGCAGGTGCTCTAGCGTGACCTCGCGATGCGATTGGGCGGTGGCGTAATCCGCCGCGCGCGTGAGCGTCGCCGTGAGGTACGGCGACATCGGAATCCGGCCGAGATCGTCAACGATCATGGTCGTCATTCAGGCTTCCTCATGCGGGAACCCGCCCCGGTGGGCGGCAATATCGGCCCCAATTCCTGCGCATCCCCTCGGACGCCTACCCACGCGAATCTATCATTCGGGATATGACGTTATGACGAGGGTCCAAACAAGGCTGGACCTCATTTTCCGGGAACGCAACGCGTAATCTTGGCGCGCGATTGTGTGGGAATTCCGTTGAGGCCGGCACTCCACAGGTTATATGTGCTCGCCGTGGCGGATCGGGCTTCGGACGGGCCGCCTCAAACCAGTCTTTCGGCAAACGGTGCCAGCAGGGATCGCAGCGAATATGGCGAAGGTGAGCGACATTCAGACGAAGCCTCAGGACGGGTCCGACACCAAGGAGGTTTCTGCACACGTCCAAGCGCGCATTTTGGCGGAAGCCCTGCCCAATATGCTCCGTTATGACGAGAAGACGGTTGTCGTGAAATTCGGCGGCCACGCCATGGGAGACCAAGCTCTCTCGGACGCTTTTGCCCAGGACATCGTCTATCTCAAGCAGTCGGGCGTCAATCCGATCGTCGTTCACGGCGGCGGGCCGCAGATCGCATCGATGCTGAACAAGCTCGAGATCAAGTCCGAGTTCGTGAACGGGCTGCGCGTGACCGACAAGCCGACCGTCGAAGTCGTCGAGATGGTTCTTGCCGGGCGCATCAACAAAGACATCGTGTCGGCCATCAACCGGCAGGGCGGTAAGGCGGTCGGCATCTGCGGCAAAGACGCGAACCTCATGGTTGCGCGCAAGATCACGCAGATGGCAGATCCGGCCAGCAGCGAAATGAAAGATGTCGACATCGGCTATGTGGGCGACCCGCTGCACGTCAATCCGCACATCGTGGACGTGATCTCGAAGTCCGATCTCATTCCCGTGATCGCGCCGATCGGAATCTCGCCCGAGGGAGAGACGCTCAACATCAACGCCGACACGTTCGCTTCCGCACTTGCCGCGCGCATGCAGGCCAAGCGCCTGCTTTTGCTAACGGATGTCGAGGGTGTGCTCGACAAGGAGGGCCAGCTTATCGCCGACCTCACGATCAACGAAGCGCAGGAGCTGATCCGGAACGGCACCATCACCGGCGGCATGATCCCCAAGATAGAGGGCTGCATCGAGGTGGTTGAGGCGGGTGTCGAGGCCGTTGTCATCATCAACGGCAAGGTGCCGCACAGCGTGTTGCTCGAGCTTCTGACCGATCACGGCGCGGGTACGCTCGTCGGGCGGAGGAAGCCCAAGACGAAGAACGGTTCATGAGCGAAACGGACAAGGCTGCCGGACGCGCGGGCGAGAGTGGGGCTCCAAAGCTGCTCTCTCCCCGTGCCGGCGTGCCGCTTCGGCATTTCGACCAGACCGACGTCTGGATTTTCGATCTCGACAACACGCTTTATCCGGCCGAGTGCAATCTCTTCGCGCAGGTCGATCACCGCATGGGTGCGTTCATCGCGCATTATCTCGGTGTGCCCTACGAGCACGCTCGTCATTTGCAGAAGAGTTACTACCGGCAGTTCGGGACGACGCTTGCCGGGCTCATGGCAATTCACAAGCTCGATCCCACCGAATTTCTAGCTTATGTGCACGACATCGATTTGACCGTCGTTCAAGAGGCGCCGGAACTTAGAGCTGCAATTGACGCACTTCCTGGGCGGAGGCTCATTTACACGAATGGGTCGCACCGGCATGCGGAGCGGGTTGCGGAGAAACTCGGCGTGCTCGATCTGTTCGAAGGCATTTGCGACATCGCGGCCTGCGATTACGTGCCGAAGCCCGAGGCCGATGCGTTCCAGCGCATGATCAAGCGCCACGCCGTGGACGGGGCGAAAGCGGCGATGTTCGAAGATATGCCGATGAACCTTGCCGCGCCGCATGAACTCGGCATGACGACGGTTCTCGTGCATTCGAGCTATGTCGATCATCCCGTGCAAGAGAAGATGAAGACGTGGACCGAGCTGCCGGACCACATTCATCACATGACACTCGATCTGACAGGTTTCCTCGTTGAGACGGCGCGCAAAGTCTGAGGCGTATTTGCGCACGACGTCAGAATGTGGTGTGGCTAGTGAACGTTTGCGGTCGTTCCCGTGAGGCGTGATCTGGATCCCGGCCTGCGCCGGGATGACGGCTTTTATTGTTGAAACGGAATGAACACACACAACGTCACTCCGGCGAAGGCCGGAGTCCAGCTACGTCGATAATGGTCTCGTTGCACTCGACATCCGCCGTTCCAAAAAGAACTTCGCCGGTTGCCGGGTCGAACAGATCCTGCCACTCGGGGTTTACGCGCTCGATCAGGCGGATCTTCCAGATGCGATGCCAACCTTTCAGTTGTTTCTCGCGAGCGATCGCGTCGAGCATGGTTTCGTGCATTTCATAGTACGCGAGGCGCTTCACGCCGTATTCCTTTGTGAATCCCTCGCGTAGTCCTTGGGTGTGTTGGGCCATGCGTTTGCGCAGATCGCTGGTCACGCCCACGTACAGTGTCCCGAGCGGCTTGCTAGCGAGAATGTATACGCAGGGGCGCTTCATCGGAGTTCCGCATGTGTGGCATGCGGAGAACGGATTGTGCGTCGTGTTTCCGTCTTTGACTTGAGACGTGATCTGGATCCCGGCCTGCGCCGGGATCACGTTGGAGTGGGGGTGAACGGTGGGATTTATAGTTCAGTAGGCAGTCGGCAGTCGGGTTAGGTTCCCTGCTTTTCCCAGCGGCCGGAGTCGGATTGGCGCCAGTAGGTCACGGGGCAGCCGGCTTTCTTTGCGGACTGCCATTGCGTGCGGGCTTTCGCGGTCGCTTCGGGATCGCGGCCGTCGAAGATGCAGACGATGCGCACGAAGCCTTTGAACTCGGTCATTTCAGCGCCATCGACGAGAAAGCGCACGCCTGCGCCGTTCGGCGTTTCCTCGCCGAGCGTCAGATAGACGGGTTGGCGCGCCGGATCGCCATCGCGCGCGGTTCCGTGCGGAAGGAAACTTTCGTCATTGTAGGTCCAGAGCACGAGGTCGAGTGCTTCGAGGCGCTCCGCGCTCCCCGATTGTACGACGGCGCGCCAGCCGCGTTCTAACGTGCGTTCAAGCAGCGGCGGCAGTACGCGCTCCAGCGATGCGCGCTCAAGATGATAAAACAGAACTTCTGCCGCTTCGCTCATGATGTGTATCGAAAGTTTGCGATCAGATTCGCGTGTGCCAACCAATGATCAAATCATCGCAGATGTCGGCACGACGCAGCAATGCGAACGTTTGAGAGAAATGATGCGGAGGGGGCTTGATGTAGAGGAGACCCTCGCCTATCTGTGCGAGTCCGGTGCGGCGCCATCTAGGGTGACGCCCGTGCGGGCGGTGAGTTAGCAGCATCTTCGGGTTCGCTGCTGGACTCCCGCCCGCTGCGATTCTCAGCTCCTCATCTTCCGTCAGCGCATCATGCGTGATGCGATCTCAGCGTTTCCGTTTCGGTGCGAACGGATTGTCGCCGCCGCGCATGTTCAAGCGGATCGGCACGCCCGGAAGATCGAAGGCGTCGCGCAGGCTGTTCGTCAGATACTTCTGGTACGTCTTCGGCACAGCGTCCGGACGCGAGCAGAAAGCGACAAACGTCGGCGGACGCGTCGAAGGCTGCGTCATATACCGGATTTTGAGGCGCCTTCCGGATGGAGCGGGCGGCGCGTGGCGGGCAAGCGCTTCTTCGAGCCAACGGTTCAAATTACTCGTCGAGACGCGGCTATTCCAGATCTCGGCGGCCTTCACGATCGCACGCAGCAGCTTGTCGAGACCCTTTTCGCTTGCAGCGGAAATGGGAACGACGGCGACGCCCGGCACCTGTGCCAGACCGATCGCGATCTTGTCGATTAGCGCCTTAAGGACCTTCTGCTTTTCCTCGACGAGATCCCACTTGTTGACCGCGATGACGATGGCGCGGCCTTCTTCGGTCGCGAGTTCACCGATGCTGAGATCCTGGTGCTCCAGGCCCCGCTCGGGATCAATCAGCAGCACAACGACTTCTGCGAAGCGAATGGCGCGCACGGTGTCGCTGTTCGAGAGCTTCTCAGCGAGTTCTGTCACTTTCGCTTTGCGGCGAAGCCCCGCGGTGTCGAACAGGCGGATGGCGCGGCCGTTCCAGGTGATGTCACTCGCGACGGAATCGCGGGTAAGGCCGGGCTCAGGGCCGGTGATCATGCGGTCTTCGCCAAGAAGCGCGTTGACGAGCGTCGATTTGCCGGCGTTCGGGCGGCCGACGATAGCGACGCGAAGCGGGCGCTCGGGCGAGTCCGTTTCTTCCTCGACGATGTCTTCGTCGTGCGCATCTTTGCGTTTTGGGCGCGGCTTCGGCTTCAGGCCCAGTGCGGCGAGGGCGTCGCGTTCGAGATCGCCGAGGCCAAGTCCGTGCTCGGCCGAGATGGCGACAGGTTCGCCGAGGCCGAGCTTGAACGCCTCGTAGAACCCTTCGTCGGAGCTGCGGCCTTCGCATTTGTTGGCGATGAGAACGACGGGACGGCCCGATGCGCGAACGGTGCGGGCGAAGGTTTCGTCCGTTGCGGTGACGCCGTCGCGGGCGTCGATCACGAACAGCACCAGATCGGCGAGTTCGATCGCGGCTTCGGTCTGTTGGCGCATGCGGTCGGCGATAGAGCCTTTCGCTGCGACCTCGAGGCCGGCGGTGTCGATGATCTTGATCGGATGACCGCCAAGGTCAGTGTCACCCTCCTTGCGGTCACGCGTGAGGCCGGGCAGATCCGACACCAGGGCGGCGCGCGTTCCGGTCAGGCGATTGAATAGAGTCGACTTGCCCACGTTGGGGCGGCCGACGATGGCGATTTTTGGGGTCATTGGGTTTGCTCGCGTCAGGAGCGGCTTATGGCCTGAAACGGTGAGAAATGCAAAATCGCCGGATTGAGAGCGCGCGCTAGGTTAAAATACAGCCGCCTTAACGATTGCGGTTGGCGACGAAGCGGGCGGCTTGGATCAGGGTTTCCGCTTTGCTTCCGAATGGCGCCAGGGCGTCGATCGCAGCCTCTTCCACGCGCTTCAGCTCTGCCCTGGCTGCCTCAAGCCCCATGAGAGAGACGAGCGTCGCTTTGCCGGCCGCTGCATCCTTGCTGACGGCTTTGCCCACGGTTTCGGCATCACCTTCGGCATCGAGCAGATCGTCCGCGATCTGGAACGCGAGTCCGAGCAGCGTGCCGTAGCTCAGCATTGCGGTCCGGGCATCCGCTGATGCTTCGCCCAGAATAGCGCCCGCTTCGCAGGAGAAGCGGATCAGAGCGCCGGTCTTCAAGCCTTGCAGCTGTTGAATTTCCGCAAGCGAGAGAGGAGAAGTCCGAGTCAGCCGTTCAGCCGCGAGATCCAGCGCCTGCCCGCCGACCATGCCTTTGGCGCCGGCAGCCTTGGCGAGGCCTGAGATCAGGGCGAGGCGGACTTCAGGATTGGGGTGCGTTTCAGGCTTGGCCAGGATCTCGAAGGCCAGGGTTAACAGTGCGTCGCCCGCCAGGATTGCCGTCCATTCATCGAATGCCTTCCATACCGTCGGTAGTCCGCGGCGGGTGGCGTCATTATCCATGGCGGGAAGATCGTCGTGTGCGAGCGAGTAACAGTGGATGCATTCGACGGCGGCCGCCGTGTCCAAAGCCTGGGTTTCGGACAGCCCGAAAAGGGCCGCAGTCTCAACGACAAGAAATGGCCGGAACCTTTTTCCGCCTCCGAGAGTCGCATGGCCTATAGCGTCCAGGAGCCGTTTCGAGGGATGTGCATCCCTCTCCAAGCACTCGGTTTTTGTACCTACGAGCGTAGCCAGACGGGTTTCTGTTAGCCCTCTGATCCGATCCAGCCTTTGCGCGAAGGTCATTGACGAAGTACCTAGGATGATCTGAGGGACGTGGCGTGTGGCGCGGGATATAGCATCCGTGGCGGATAAGGACACCCGTGAGGACGACGGGACGCACGGTGACCTGCCGATGCTGGGAGAGGACGTCCGCTCTGAGGGACGGCCGGCCGAGCACACAGCGGAGGTCGCCCGCGAACCCGTGACTGCGCCTCCCGTAAAGTCTGAGACGGCGCTTGAGCCGACGTCGTTTGAGGGGCGTGTTTCCGCTGGTGAACCTGTTTCGACAGGTGAATTGCCGGGTGCGGATACATCGCCGGTGGAAAAGACATCTGCTGTCGACGTGTCCGATGTGGTCGAGCCGACTGAGCCTCCCGTTTCGCATTTCGATGCCGATCTCGCGGATCTGCTCGAGCGTGAGGTCAGCGAGGCAGATCGCAGCGAGGACGTGGCGGCGACGGCGGACGAAGTTGCCGAAGCGCGCGACGATGCAGTTGAGCCGGTCCCTGCTGCCGATGACCAACCAATCGCGGCTTCGCTCGAACCTGAAACTCCCAACCAACCTGAAGCGCCTCAAGAGCCGGAAGCCGTTTCTGAGCGTGAAACTATTCATGAGCAGCGCGTCGACGACGAGCGGTGGCGCACTGCGATTGCGGACGTTCTGACGGAGACTGCCGAGCCTGCTCCGGATGTTTCCGAGCCGCCTGTTTTCGTTGACGAGGCCGTCACACGCGATCCCGAACCAGCCGTCGCGCTGCAAGACGCGGGAGACAGCAAAGCTGAAGGATCAGCTCAGGCCGAAGATGCGTCCTTTACGTCGGCGGCGAGCGATCTCTTTCGTCCGCCCGAAATCACGGAAGAGCCGCATCTCACGACGATTGGCCGGCGTCTCGACCCGTCGTTGCGCATTCCGCGTCCACAGGTTCCGGACCTGCCGCCACGCTCCGATACGAACTTTGCGCCCGCTCCTTCGACGACAGAAGTTGCGCCGCGGGCGCGGCCTTGGACCCGCGTGCGCCAGTGGTGGGATCAAGCTTCCTGGCCGCAGCGCGCCGGAGGCATTGCGCGCTACGCGGCTTATGCCGTAGGCGGCTATCTCGCGCTTGTGATGGTGTTGATCCTGCTGTTCCGGTTCGTGAACCCGCCCGGCTCGATGCTAATGCTGACCCAGTTTCTCACCGGCACGTCGATCAATCGCACGTGGGTGCCGCTATCCTCGATCTCGCAGAACCTCGTGCGCGCTGTCGTCGTGTCGGAGGATGGCCGCTTCTGTGAGCACAGCGGCATCGATACCACAGCGATCCGGGAGGCGATTGATCGGGCGGCGCGCGGCACACCGCGCGGGGCCAGCACCATCTCGATGCAAGTGACCAAGAACCTCTTCCTCTGGAACGCGAAGAGCTATGTGCGCAAGGTGATCGAGATTCCGCTGACGCTGTTCATGGAGCTCGTCTGGCCGAAGTCCCGTATCCTCGAAGTTTATCTCAACATCGCGGAGTGGGGACCAGGCGTGTTTGGTGCCGAGGCGGCCGCGCAGCATCATTTCAATAAGTCGGCGGCCCGGCTCAACGCGCGCGAGTCGGCGCTTCTGGCTTCTGTTCTGCCCAATCCGATTGTGCGCGATGCGAGCGCGCCGAACCGTCTGACGTCTGCCAAAGCGCGGGTCGTGCAGTCACGTGTGAAAGCGTACGGTGCCGTAGCAACCTGTGTCGTCTCGCGGGCGGCGGCCGCGCCTGCCGATGCGGCCACGCCCGGTACTGTCCGTCAGCCGGCGCGCAAAGACGCTCCGTCGAAATCCGCGCCGGCCAAACAGCCGCAGCGCAAGAAGGCGCCGGATGTGCCGGACGATTGGAATACCAACCTAAATTTCGGGCGCTGAGCGTTGGGTCTGCCCGATCATATCGGCGAAAACCGCTTCACACAGGTCCGGAAGCGCTCTATAAGGCCGCGATCTTTGGTTTTGGAGCCTGCGACGGCCGTTTGGTCGTCGCGGCCGTTTTGGTGTCTTGCGGCCGTCAGCGGCGAGCGAGCTGCCCGGATGGGCCAAAGCCGGGCCTGACCCATTCACCTCGCTGATTTCGCGCCCGCTAGATCGTGGCGCCGCTATTTGGAGTTAACCCATGGCTGTTCCTAGGAAAAAGACCTCGCCCATGAAGAAGGGCCAGCGCCAGTCGCATGACGCGCTTACGGCTCCGACCTATGTCGAGGACAAGGAGAGCGGCGAGCGTCGCCGTCCGCACCACATCGATCTCAAGAGCGGCAAGTATCGTGGCCGTCAGATCCTCGCGCCGAAGAACGACGCGTAAGTCACACGTAACTTCGCCGACTGGTCCGAGTTCGGGCCGTGTGGTTTTCGAGATGCAACAAGACGACGGTGCCTCATCGAGGTGCCGTCGTTTTGCTTGTGGTCTCTCGCAATCTTGCTGAGGATAGGGTACGAGGCTGAGGTCTTGGCCAGCAGGAGAGAGACATGTCGCTGAGAGCTATTCCCTACTCTTTTCTCGTTTTCGTTCTCTATAACGTCGTTGTTCTCTTCTCCGGGTCTTCAGGAACTGAGACGGACGGAGCGGCAGCCGCGCGTGCGCTGCTTGCGAGAGAGATTTTCGCCATTCCGATGATCAGCGGCGCCACCTGGGCCTTCACCTGGGGTGACCTGATCCTCGTTGTCGCGCTCGTCACGCTCTTCGTCGAGATCCTCAAGGCGACCTATACGAGCACATCTTCGCTCGTCGACCATGGCCTCTCGATGCTGGTGTTCATTGCGGCGCTGATCGAGTTCATCGTCGTACCGCAGGCGGCAACCTCGGTGTTCTTCCTCATACTCGTGACGCTGCTCATCGACGTGGTGGCGGGCTTCACGATCGGCATCCGCGTCGCACGTCGCGATATCGGTTTCGGCAACAGCGACTGACATCATCCCACCTAGGTTTCTACACACTTCAGAAGCGCGCCCTTGCGATGCGAGGGTGCGCTTCTTGCGTTAATGCATGCCGTTCAATCGTCTGATATGTTACCTTCGGGTGAACTACTCAGTCGAAGTGCACGGTCTTTCTGATGTTTCCTTCGGCGCGCTGTTTCAATTTACGATAAGATACGATGCGCCTCGCTCACGGCGCATATCCGAAAGAGTGGGTGACGCCGTGCCAGATCGCGAACCCGCCCTTCTCAATCGCTCACGCTTGTTCGAGGCCCTTGGTGCCGCGCTTCGACGGGCAGATCGCACGGGAAGGCCGAGCGCGCTTTTCTTGGCTTCGGTGGACTCGCTCGGCGCGGTCAACACGCGGCTCGGGATCGATGTTGGCGACGAACTGATCGCGGCTGCGGGCTGTGTTCTCGCCGCGTCGCTTACGGACGCAGATACGATCGGCCGATACGGCTCGAACACGTTCGCCATCATCGTGGATGGGTGCGATGCAAGCGCGCTTCAGAATAGTGCAACGGCGTTGATCGAGGCCGTCAAGAGTGCCTCCGTTTCTACGGCTGCCGGACCGATGGCGACTTCAATATCTGTCGGAGGCGTCGCTCTCCCGGCGCATGCCCGCATGGCAACGGATGCCATTCAGCATGGGTTAGCGGCGCTGGAGCTCGCGAAACTCGGGCCGCTGGGGTCGTTTGTGGCTCATGATCCGTCGCTTGCGAGCGAGCGGGCGGAGATCCGCAAGGAGGCCATTCTCGGCTCCGTGATGGGGGCGATCGAAGAAGGCCGCATGTTGCTTGCTTTGCAGCCGGTGGTCGATGCGCAAAGCCGCTCGTGCGCATTCTTCGAAGGGCTTTTACGGCTTCGCCGGCGGGACGGCACGCTCGTGCCGGCGTCTGAATTCGTGGAAGAAGCTGAGCAACTCGGTCTTGCGCGGCAGGTCGATTGCCGGGCGCTCGAGCTCGGGCTGGCCCTGCTCGAAGAGCATCCTGGTCTCAGGCTGTCCGTCAACATTTCGAGCCTTACGATTGGCGATAAGGATTGGCTCGGAATTCTGGAGCGGCGGACCGCCAACCACGGGGATGTGATGTCCCGCCTCATCGTCGAGATGACCGAGACGGCCATGATCCACGATTTCGAGGAGGCCGCTGCGTTTCTCGATCGTTTGCGTGCGCTGGGCTGCAAGACTGCAATCGATGACTTCGGTTCCGGCTACACGTCGTTCCGGCATCTTCGTCGGCTCCGTGTCGACATGCTCAAGATCGACGGCGCCTTCATTTCGGAATTGGCAACGGACACGCAGGCTCGCGTGCTCGTCAAATCGATGCTCGAGATGGCAAGGGGGCTTGGTCTCGAGAGCGTTGCGGAGTGGGTGCGCGACGAGGAGACGGCAAAATTTCTCGCGGCCGCGGGCGCCACGTATCTGCAGGGTTTTCTTTATGGGCTGCCGATGGGCGCAGACGAACTCGTGCGCAAACGCCTGCTTTAGACGGGGCGTGTTGTTGCCGGTAGGATCGCGGAAACTTACTCGCGATCTTTGGCTAGACGATCGATGCGCTGCTGCATGGCCGCAAGCTGGTTCTTCAGCTCGTCGATCTCAGCTTTGGGCGCTTCGCCGGTTACCACGGTGTCGGTTCCTTCGCTCGGCTTAACGCCGGCCTGGAAGTTTGCTGCGCCGCCGAACGAAGTCCACATCTTCATGGCCTGCTCGAACATCGCCATGTTCTTGCGAGCTTGATCTTGATAGGCCTCAAACGCCGCTGCGGGGTTCGAAAACGCACTCGCGAACATGGTGCGGAACTTCTCCTGTTCCTTGACCAGGTTTTCGAGGCTGAGCTGGAGATAGCTCGGGACCATCGAGCCGATATTGTCGTCGTAGAAGCGGATGAGCTGGCGCAGGAAGGGGATGGGGAGCAGCGTCTGCCCGCCCTCACGGCTTTCCTGCTCAACGATAATCTGGGTCAGCACCGCGTGGGTGAGGTCGTCGCCGGACTTGGCGTCGTAAACGACGAAGTCCTTGTCGTTACGCACCATTTGCGCGAGGTCGTCGAGCGTGACGTAGGTGCTCGTCTCGGTGTTATAAAGGCGACGGTTCGCGTACTTCTTGATGACCACCGATTCTCGTTTGTCGGTCTGGGTCTCGGGTTTATTGAGCATTGCCTGCGCCATCAACTATCACCTCATTGCACTGCGGCATCGTAGCACAGGCCGCGGACGCGCTGCCACCTCTAACTGCATAGCAGCCAAGCAAAGTTTCCACCCAAAGACCCAATTGCAGGCGGCGACGGGCAACTGCTATCTAAATGTGGGGTTGCCATTCCATTGATGCATGTCAAAGGCGGCGTACCTGCCCCAATGCCAAGAAACGCACTGAATTCCCCCCGAGGAGGAAGCACCCATGAGTGCTGAGAGCACCACCGTCGTCATTGCCAGCGCCGCCCGAACCCCTGTCGGATCGTTCAACGGATCGCTCGCCACGCTGCCCGGCCATGAACTGGGCAAGATCGCCATCACCGCAGCGCTGGAGCGCGCCGGCGTGCAGCCGGGCGACGTTTCCGAGGTCATTCTCGGGCAGGTGCTCACCGCAGGTCAGGGCCAGGGCCCGGCACGGCAGGCTTCGATCGCAGCCGGCATTCCCGTCGACACGCCGGCGTGGAGTGTGAACCAGATTTGTGGATCCGGTCTCAGAGCCGTTGCGCTCGGTATGCAGCAAATTCAGACGGGTGATGCCACCATTGTCGTCGCCGGCGGTCAGGAGAGCATGAGCAAGTCCATGCACGCTTCTCACATGCGTGACGGCACCAAGATGGGCGACGTGAAGATCGTCGACACGATGGTGAAGGACGGCCTGTGGGATGCGTTCAACAACTACCACATGGGCACCACGGCCGAGAACGTTGCCAAGCAGTGGCAGATCACGCGCGAAGAGCAGGACAAGTTTGCTGCCGCGTCTCAGAACAAGGCCGAGGCTGCACGCAAGGCCGGCAAGTTCAAGGACGAGATCGTGCCCGTCACGATCAAGGGCAAGAAGGGCGATGTCGTCATCGATGCCGACGAGTACATCAAAGAGGGTGTGACCGTCGAAGGCATTGCCAAGCTGCGCCCGGCTTTCGATCCGAAGGAAGGCTCCGTTACCGCTGCTAACGCATCCGGCATCAACGACGGCGCAGCCGCAGTCGTGCTGATGTCTGCTGAGGAAGCCAAGAAGCGTGGCGTGAAACCGCTCGCACGCATCGTGTCGTGGGCGACATCGGGCGTCGATCCATCGATCATGGGCACTGGCCCGATCCCGGCGTCGAAGAAGGCGCTCGAGAAGGCCGGCTGGAAGCTCGACGAACTCGATCTCATCGAAGCCAACGAGGCGTTCGCCGCGCAGGCGATCAGCGTCAACAAGGGCCTCGGCTGGGATACGGACAAGGTCAATGTGAACGGCGGCGCGATCGCGATCGGTCATCCGATCGGTGCATCGGGCGCCCGCATCCTCACGACGCTGCTTTACGAAATGCAGCGCCGTGACGCGAAGAAGGGCCTGGCTACGCTTTGCATCGGTGGCGGTATGGGCGTCGCCATGTGCATCGCTCGCGACTAGCAAATAAAACTGCCCCCTCCCACCCGCTGGGAGGGGGCAAAGCCTACCCGTTTGGGGCTCGCATCACGCCCCATAAACCCTGCATCATTTTGCTGGCTCCCGCTCGAGTGGCGGCGCAGCTATGCACCCCTCGCAATTAAACAGAAACCGGCTCTAGGGAGACTTACTCATGACGCGCGTCGCTGTCGTAACCGGAGGCACGCGTGGCATTGGCCACGCCATCTCGATCGCACTCAAGAACAAGGGCTATCGCGTCGCCGCGAACTACGCCGGAAACGATGCTGCCGCGCAGCAGTTCCAGGCAGAGACGGGCATCCCGGTCTACAAGTGGAACGTTGGTAACTACGACGAGTGCGCCAAGGGCGTCGCCGAGGTCACGAAGGCGCTCGGTCCGATCGACGTTCTCGTCAACAACGCTGGCATCACGCGCGATGCCATGCTGCACAAGATGACGCCCGAGCAGTGGCGCGAAGTCATGAGCGTCGACCTCGACTCGGTGTTCAACATGAGCCGCCTCGTCATCGACAGCATGCGTAGCCGCAGCTTCGGCCGCATCATCAACATCTCGTCGATCAACGGCCGCAAGGGCCAGATGGGCCAGACGAACTATTCGGCCGCCAAGGCCGGCATGCACGGCTTCACGAAGGCGCTTGCCTTCGAGGGCGCCAACAAGGGCATCACGGTCAACACCATCGCACCGGGCTACATCAACACTGAGATGGTCGCTGCGGTGCCGAAGGAAGTTCTCGAAAGCAAGATCCTGCCGCAGATCCCGGTTGGCCGTCTTGGCACCGTGGAAGAGATTGCGCGCACGGTAGCGTTCATCGCGGCTGACGATGCGGGCTTCATCACCGGCGCCTGCTTCGACGTCAACGGCGGCCATTACATCGCCGTCTGATCTCGATTGCTTGGACTGAATTTCGAAGGCCGCGAAGGGAAACCTTCGCGGCTTTTTTTGTCGTCTCGCGGGTAAAGAAAAAGCCGACGGCCTCTACGAGGGCGCCGGCTTTTTTGCGACTGGGCTATTGGAGAAGTCTAGCCGCGCAGGCGAGAGCGGACGATGCGCGGAAACTCCTCTTCGGGCTCGTTGGCGTACGAGCTGGCGGGCTGTTGCGCCCAACGATCCGCGCTCTGCTGCGGAGGGGCAGGCGGGGGAACGTAAGGCTGAGCCTGCTGCGTGCGCTGTTGCGGCTGAGCAGCCGGTGCGCTGGCGGCGCGCTGAGAGGCCGGAGCACCGCCGAACCAGGCGTCGATCAGGTCGATCTCCTCGGCCGACAGGTTCAGGCCCTGTGCGCGGCAGCGGGCCACGACGAAGTTGCGGAAGCGGCTGGCGAAGAGGTTAGCGGAAGCCCCCTGCTCGAACCACGGATCGGCCTCGCTCACGACTTCGAGCACGAAGCGCACGTCGTCGCGACGAACCTCGAGGCCCATCTCGCGAGCCTTCTCGACGATGTTGACGAGCGTCTGCTGGCCCGAAAGGTTGTTGGCGGCGATCTCCTCGGCCATCACCTCGAACAGCACGCGATACTCCGGCGGCGAGAGCGGCGGAGCTTGGCAGGCTTCGTGAATGCGCGCGATCGACTGCTGGATCTGCGAAGCCTGATCGGCGTTCCGAGCGACCGGCGAACCTGAACGCTGCTGCCGGATCGGCGGTTCCTGAGAGGGCATCGGCTGCGACGCATAAGCGGGCGGAGGCGGGGCTTCCTGGCTACGTGGAGCCGGGATGCCCGGTCGCTCGGGCGGCGAGAAATAGCCCGACGACTGGCCGTAAGCCTGCTGCGGCGGCTCGGCGGAGCGCGGCTGCTGAGGCGGCGCGGTGCGCAGCGGCTGCTCCTCGCGGGCGACCGGCGCAAAACGCGGATCCTCATAACGCGGCGCGGGGCGCTGTTCGGGTGCGCGCTGCTCGCGAACGGGGGCAGCAGGGCGTTCGGCGCGCGGCGCCTCGTACTGCTGCTCGTAGCTTGGTTCCGGGCGGCGGCTTTCGGGCAGACGCTGTGCGGGCGGCGCTTCGAAACGCTGCTCGTAGCGATCGGCGGGAGCTTCGACGTGGCGCTCGCGCGGGGCCTGCGGCGGCTCAGGGCGAACATCGCTGCGGATTTCCGGGGTGCGAGCGTCCTGGCGCTGTTCGACATCGCGGGCGATCTGACGCGTCGGTTCGTAAGCGAAGTACGGCGGCTGATCGGTGAGCTTGATATCCTTCGGGAGCGCACGCGCGAGCAGGTCGCGGAACGTGCCAGCGCCACCCCACGACGAACCGACCGTCTTGTCATGACCAAGTGCGCGCACGGCGCGGTCTGCCAGAGCTTCGAGCGGAACGGGCTGGCCGGATGAGCGCACGGTGCCGACGACTTCGGCGACGATGGATTTGCGCATGCCTTCGAGGTCCGCGGAGGTCGGCTCGCGGAGCTGTCCGCCGGTGCGTGCCTCGTTGTCGACGCGGCCTTCGAGCAGCAGCGAGATGAGGTCAGCTTCGCGGATCTCGCCGTCGCTAATGGCGGTATAGGGCTGGGCGGTGTGATCGTTGGCGAACACGACCGTGCGGCGGGCGTGGGCGCGCAGACGATGCAACACGGGGGTGAAGTCCGCGTCACCGGAGAGAAGAATGAATTCGTCGAAGCGCGTCTCGTGGTTCAGAACGTCGCGAACGTCCATCACCATGCGGATATCGGCGGAGTTCTTGAGCTGGGCGGTGAGCGGCGGGCAGTCCACGACCTCGAAACCGGAGCGCAGGAAGTGATGGCGTACGAACGGAAACGAGTTCATGTCCGTCGAATTGTCCGATGCGTTGCGGCGCGGCACGGGGTTGCCATAGCAGCGGCTCATGACGATGCGGCGCGGCACCTGGAACGTCGAGCCGTTGGTCGGGGTGATCAGCCGGCCGCTCTCGATCTCGCGCAACCAGAGCGACGAGTCCTTGGCGAAACGCTTTGCCGCTTCCTCGTTCTTTCTCTTCAGCGAGAGGTAGATGTTGTCGTAGTCGACGAATACGGTAGTGAAAACAGCCCCAGAGGACTCCACTTTCATTTCTGCAACCCCCGCTGCGCGCACGCAATTTCAAGATTGATTCGCACTCTTTACGAGTCGTGTTTGAGCGGCAAGCGCAGGGGGGACGCGCTCCCCAGGAATTGCTTGAAGGTGTGTAAAAACAAGCTGCTGAGGTGCGTGGGCTCCTGCAATGAGTGGTGGAAAACTCAAGCTCCTGCAGCGTGTGTGGCTCTTGGGCCTGCGAGGCTATGAATGTGGCGGTTCAAAGCCGTCAGGGGCGAGTTCGAAGCCCGCGAATTCAAAGGCTGGGGACACCGTGCATCCAACAAGTGTCCAATCCCCGAGCGATTGCGCCTGCTGCCAATGCCCTTTCTCGACGACGCCTTGCGGGCGTTCGCCGTCCAGCACATTCGGGCCGAGCCGCAAGGTGGTCTTGGCGCCATGCGGTGGTGCGGTCGCGAGCACGAGCGGGGCGCCGGCGTGCCAGTGCCAGATCTCGACGGCGTCAACACGATGCCAGCGTGAGATTTCACCGGCTTTCAGGAGAAAATAGATCGCCGTTGCGTGGCTGCGGCCGCCTTCCGGCTCCGCGTCGCGGAAGGTTTCACGGAAGTAGCCGCCTTCGGGATGAGGCGCGAGGCCCAGCTCCTCGATGATCCAGTCGGCCTCGGTCATCGTCATTTTTGTCCGTGCGTTTGGATAGGGTGTGGACTCAGAAGCGGTTCTTGCGGGTGCGTAGTTCGGCGAAGACTTTCCAATCTGGAGCGAGGGGCATGTCAACCTGCTCGCGGATGGCGCGGGTGTCGGCGCGCAGGAAGACGTTGGTCTCGAGCTCCTCGTCAACACGCGTCGGCAGGGTGGCCTCTCCGCGCGCGCGCGCTGCCTCGGCCTCGGCAAGGCGTTTCGCCAAGTGCGTATTGCCCGGCTCGATGGTGACGGCGAACTTGGCGTTCGACACGGTGTATTCGTGTCCGCAGTAGAGGCGCGTGTCCGCTGGAAGTGCTGCGATCTTGCGAAGCGACGCCCACATCGTTTCTGGCGTGCCTTCGAGGATGCGGCCGCATCCCATCGCAAAGAGCGTGTCGCCGACGAAGGCGATCTTCGCTGCCGGAAACCAGTAGGAGATATGCCCTATGGTATGTCCCGGAGTGTCGAGGACCTGGGCTTTGAGACCACCGAGTGAAAGTGTGTCCGGTTCCCCCACGCCGACATCGAGACAGGGGATGCGGACCGATTCCGCGTTCGGGCCGATGATCGTGCAGCCGGTTTCGCTTTTCAGCGTCGGAATGCCGGCGGTGTGGTCGGCGTGATGGTGTGTGACAAGAATGTGCGTGAGTTTCCAGCCGCGCTCATCGAGCGCTCTTTTCACGGCCGCCGCGTCCGGCGCGTCTATCGAGAGCGTCACTCCCTCTTCCCTGTCGTGGACAAGGACGCCATAGTTGTCCTTAAGACAAGGGAATTGATGAATATCGGGTTCGGGCATGTCTGATCCTGGAGCTTCTACGTCGCCTGGACCCACGGGAGGCTAGTCGCCCGCACTTGCCATTTCAATGCCGACCGGGCGAAATGTCTCCCGAACTTTAGTGGCCCGAGGCGAATGCATCTCGACGTTGCAGCTCTGAGGGATTTTTACGCGACGCCCCTCGGGCAGATCGCGCGACGGCTGCTTGCGCGACGCATCCGATCGCATTGGGGCTCTGCGCAAGGCGAAACAATCGTGAGCCTGGGTTTCGGGACGCCGTTTGTCGGGCCTTATCGTAGCGAGGCCGCCGGTCTTGGCGCATTCATGCCGGCCGGTCAGGGCGCGCTTATCTGGCCGCCAGGGGGAGCGCGCATTCTGTCCACCCTCGTCGACGAGGACGAGTTGCCTCTCCGGGACAATTCGGTCGATCGCATGCTCGTCGTGCATTGTCTCGAGGTGACGGAGCACGTGACAGGGTTTCTGCGAGAGCTGTGGCGCGTCATGAAGCCGGAAGGGCGGCTTCTCATCGTGGTGCCGAACCGTCGCGGTGTCTGGGCGCACGTGGATACGACTCCGTTTGGGTACGGCAGTCCTTACAGCCGCTCGCAGCTCGAAGGCGTGCTTCGTCAGTGCCTCTTCACGCCCGAGACTTTCCAGACCGCGCTCCATTTCCCTCCGTTCGATCGCGGCATTCTCGTGCGCTCGGCGACCGCATGGGAGCGTATCGGCGCGCGCGTTTCGCCGGGGCTTGGCGGCGTGCTGATGGTCGAGGCGCGCAAGGAGATGGTGGCGCCGATCAAAGGGAAGCCAGCGCGCGCCAAAGTTCTGCGCGTGCCGGTTCCGATCCGCTGACCTTCACGCGCATTACGTGCGGCGGCGCAATTTGAAGACGGCTTTCTCACCGAGCAGGTTCTGCAGAGACAGCGAGTTCTTGATAGGCAGGCGCTTGCCATAACTGTTGAAGGCGACGGCTTCCTCCACCTCCGCGTCGACGAGGCCTACGAGATCGACGAAATCCTTGATCGTGCAGAGATGGGCATCCGCCGTTGCGTACCAGCGCTCGGGGAGGTTTGGCGTCACAGGCATGCGGCCTGTCAGTAAAAGGCTCGTGCGCACGCTCCAGTGGCCGAAGTTCGGAAACGATACGATGGCGTGGCGGCCGATCCGCAGCAGATTCTCCAGAACGGTTTTGGGCTCGCGCGTGGCTTGGATCGTGAGTGAAAGAATGGCGAAGTCGAAAGCCTGGTCGGGGTAGTCGGCGAGATCGTGATCGGCGTCCCCTTGAATGACGGACAGACCGTTCTTCACGCACAGGTTCACCTTTTCCCGCGAGAGCTCGACACCGCGAGCATCAACGCCTTTGGTTTCAGCTAGCAGCATCAGAAGCGCGCCATCTCCGCAGCCGACATCGAGCACGCGCGAGCCTGGGGTTACCATTTCGGCGATGAGCAGGTGGTCGGCGCGGTTCTGACCAGCCAACGGAACAGCTTTTTGCATCAGGCGCTCTCCCGGGCAGGCGTGAGCCCGCGCTTCGTGGCAGCGGCGTTGAGGAAGCCGCGCACGGTGGCGTGAAATTCCGGCTCTTCAAGAAGGAAGGCGTCGTGGCCCTTGTCGCTTTCGATCTCGACGAAAGAGACGTTGGCCGCGACGGCGTTCATGGCGTTGACGATCGCTTTGCTGTCGCGCGTGGGATAGAGCCAATCGCTTGTGAACGAGACGACGCAGAACTGTGTTTCCGTGCCGAAGAAGGCGTTGGCCAGCTTGCCGCCGTGCGCGGATTCGAGATCGAAATAGTCCATGGCGCGCGTGATGTAGAGATAGCTGTTGGCGTCGAAGCGATCGACGAACGTCGAGCCCTGGTGGCGCAGGTAGCTTTCGATCTTGAAGTCGGCATCGAACGAGAACGAGCGCGCGGCGCGATCCTGCAGGTTGCGGCCGAACTTGCCTTGAAGCGCCTTCTCCGAGAGATACGTAATATGAGCGGCCATGCGCGCGACACCGAGGCCGTTCTTCGGGACGACACCGGCTTCGTGGTAGTTGCCGCCGCGCCAATTCGGATCGGCCATGACGGCTTGGCGACCAACCTCATGGAACGCGATGTTCTGGGCGGAATGCCAGGGTGCGGTGGCAATCGGGATCGCGGTTGCGACGCGCTTCGTCTGCCGCGTCACCCATTCCAGCACCTGCATACCGCCCATCGATCCGCCGATGACAGAGAAGAGCTGATCGATGCCGAGGTGATCGATCAGGCGCACCTGCGCGTCGACCATGTCGCCGATGGTGATGACGGGAAAGTCGAGGCCGTAGGGCTTGCCGGTTTTCGGGTTCGTCGAGACCGGGCCGGTCGAACCCATGCAGCCGCCGAGAATGTTCGGGCAAATGATGAAGAAGCGGTCCGTATCGACAGGTTTGCCGGGGCCGACGAGCGCGTCCCACCAGCCGGGCTTGCCCGTGACCGGATGCGTGCTCGCCGCATACTGGTCGCCGGTCAGCGCGTGGCAAATCAGGATGGCGTTGGACTTGTCGGCGTTCAGCACGCCGTAAGTTTGGTAGGCAACCGTCAGCGGGGCGATGATCTGGCCAGACTCGAGCTTCAGCGGCTCGCTCTGGGGAAAGACAACAGCCGGGCTCGATGGATTGAGGGCTTCCGACAAGCCCGCAGTGGGGCTTGAGCGTTCAGCTGGCAATCGGCCGTCAGATGCTGCGGAGGTCGCGCCCATATCGTGCTCCCGGCCCGCAATCAGCGGGCGTTCGACACCGGCCTAAGAGACCGGCACCCGTGTATCGGAAGCGCACGGCCCATTTAGCGAGTTGTTTTACGTGGCTGCAAGCCGGCCGGCCAAATCACCACGGAACTGGAAGTCGCTCTCAATATCGGAGGGCTGCGCCGCAGGTCAAGGGCTGAGGGGTAAACGGGCCTCGGCATATGACCCGCCAGTTAACGCCGCGGAAAGAGGTTATCCTGCAATCTCGGGAACCTTGCGCGTGGGATTCTGGTTTCAGCAGGGCGGTTCCGAGGGAAGGTTCCGAAAGCCACACCCCGGCACCGAACGGTCGTTATGAGTATGGCGGCGCATCGACATTCACACCGGAACTGGGTTAAACGTAGCCTTATGAAAAAACTCGGTCTCTTCTCATTGGTGGCGGCTGCAGCATTGCTTGCACTGCCCGTAGCTCCGGCTCCGGTTCTGGCTCAGTCCGGCGCCAACGAAAAGCCGCTGCGTGGCGTCGTGCGTCCGGCTCCGCGCCGGGGCGGATACTCCTATAAGTATCTGCAGGGCACGAACACGAGGAAGTTCGTCGATCCGTCCGTGACCAGCCAGAGCGTGGCGGGACCGTTCGACAACGGGTTCTTCTTCTCGTCTCCGGCCATCGGCCGCAACGGCGGCGACAGCCCCTATATGAACTAAGGCCGAACTCGGTCCAGCAGAGCCGTCTCAGGCTCTGCTATCAGGCGGCTCCGTCGATCGAGAAATAGACGCTCGCGGAGCCCTGCCATTTGCCGCCGGAAGGCGACATGATCGTGGTCGTGAAGACCATGTACCCCTGGACATAATTGAAGTTTTCCCAAAGCTCCGCCAACGGTCGGAACTTGAAGCTTATTGTCCGGCAGGCTTTGTCAAACTTCACGTACTCTAGAACTTGGCGATAGGTGGCCTCCACCTCGCAGGCATAGCTGTCTGAGGGTGTGCCGGATGCGTATTCGACTATGACCTGCCCGTCCAAGGCACTGGGTTGGCTGCGCACGAATTTGAACGATTTCTGAGAGGGCGTGATGGCCGTGACGCCAAGTTCGCCTTGGCTCGATCCGTTGCTGGATGTGCGTGCGGTCGGGCTCGATCCCAACAGGAAGTAGGCGACGACGAAGCCCACCAAGCAACCAACCAGGAAAATGAGACCATCGCGGAGTAGTGTGCGAAAGCGCGAGGGTGCGTGGTCCGCGTAATCCTCCTCCACGACCTCGCTGCGCGATGGACCAAAAGAGGGCATGGGCCCAAAACCGGGTTCAGAGTGGTTGCCTGCGGCAGGGCCGACGTTTGGACCCGGGCCAGAACCAGGATTGCGGCCGAAGCCGTTGCCGTTGACGCTGTTCTGCTCCGACAGAATGCGTGTCGCAGCCTCGTCGAATTGCGCAAGCGCGGACATGCGGGTGCGCTCGTCGTAGGAGGGGTTGGCGATCATCTGTTGCCACAGCGCATTGCGCTCGGCAGTGATCACTTGCTCGAGTTGCGCCGGGCTGGCCACAGGCGAGGTTTGGAGCCTGCTTCGCAGATAGTCGTAATACGCTGTCATTCGTTTGGTGCCGTTGCCCCGCTGCCGGACCTCGAGATCGATATGGAATGTGCGACGTCCGACTCAGCCATCGTCTATCGAGCGCGGCCAAAAGTCGTCTGGGCAAGCAGACGCAGGCAAATACGACGAAATTTCGCGCATGCGAGAATTCTCATCCGGCGGGCGATGCGGCAGACCCACGCACGGAGGGGCTGTCAGAGGTCATCAGCATTCTAGCCGCTAGATTTTAGCGTTTTCCATGAGATAGATAAGGTTACTTCTCTCCGTCCTCTGTGGAAATAGGCGATCGATTCCCGCAGTGAGCCATTGGGCCGGCAAGAGGACATGCGCGGGGCTCGGAGCAGGCCAACCCCTTCGTAAGTGCGGGCGGATCTTAAACCTTTGCGCTTTTGCCATGCCCTCGGTATCACGTGGCCTCTGCGTCGCGGATGCTGAGCGACGCGGGCTCGTCTGACTAATTTCCTGAAAGTCTCCCGCCATGGCCCCTTCCAGCCCGAAACCCCGTCCCGGTGTGCTCGATATCGAGGCCTACGTGCCGGGCGAGAGCCATGTGGCCGGTGGTGTGAAGCCCATCAAGCTGTCGTCGAACGAGACGCCGCTCGGGCCAAGCCCGAAAGCCGTGGCAGCATTCACCTCGGCGGGCGCAGCGCTTGAGCGATATCCCGATGGGCAGGCGGGTCTTCTTCGCCAAGCCATTGCGCGCCGCTTCGGTCTCAACCCTGATCGCATCGTTTGCGGGGCTGGCTCTGACGAGCTGATCAATCTCATCGCGCATGCCTACCTCGGTCCGGGCGATGAGGGGCTATTCACCGAACACGGGTTTCTGCTCTACCGCATCGTCGTGCTAGCGGCGGGGGCAACGCCGGTGGTGGCGCCGGAAACGAACCTCAAGACGGACGTGGACGCGATCCTCGAACGCGTGACGCCCAAGACGCGCGTCGTCTTCATCGCCAATCCGAACAATCCGACCGGCACCTATCTCGGCATCGATGAAGTGCGCCGGCTTCGCGCGGGCTTGCCGAGCGACGTGCTGCTCGTGCTCGACGCGGCTTATGCGGAGTATGTGCGCCGGAACGACTATGAAGCCGGGCTCGAGCTTGTGGCCACCACCGACAACACGGTGATGACGCGCACGTTCTCCAAGATCTTCGGGCTTGCGGGCTTGCGTATCGGCTGGGCCTATTGTCCGGAATCCGTTGCCGATGCTCTCAACCGTATTCGCGGGCCGTTCAATCTTTCCGCGCCGTCGATTGCCGCCGGTGCGGCCGCGATGGACGACTGGTCTCACATCGAAGCCGCCGTGCGCCACAACGAGGAGTGGCTGCCGTGGCTCTCGTCCGAGATCGAGAAGCTCGGGCTTTCGGTGACGCCGAGCGTCGCGAACTTTATTCTCGTGCATTTCCCGAAAGACGCGGGACGTGACGCCGCGGCGTGCGACGCCTTCCTGAAGCAGAAGGGCATCATCGTGCGCCGTGTCGCGGGTTACGGCTTGCCCGGCGCGCTGCGCATCACCATCGGCTCCGAAGACGACAACCGGAAGGTCGTGGCCGCGCTCGCTCAATTCGTCGGGGCGCGCGAATGACCGCAGACCAGCAGATGTTCAAACGCATCGCGTTGATCGGGATCGGGCTGATCGGCTCGTCGATCAGTCACGCTTCACGGCGCGCGGGGCTTGCGGGTGAGATCGTGGGTTCGGCACGTACACCGGCCACGCTGGAGACCGCGATGCGTCTCGGTCTCATTGAGCAGGGATATGTGTCGGCGTCGGAAGCCGTCGACGGCGCTGATCTCGTGATACTCTGTACCCCGGTTGGGCTGTGCGGCCCGATCGCGAAGGAGATCTCGCGCAGCCTCAAGCCGGGCGCGATCCTGACGGACGTCGGATCGGTAAAGGCTTCGATCGTGCGTGATGTGGCGCCGCATGTGCCGGACGGCGTGCATTTCGTGCCTGCTCATCCGATCGCGGGCACGGAACAATCCGGGCCGGAAGCGGGCTTCGCGGAACTCTTCGACGGACGCTGGTGCATTCTCACGCCGCAGCCCGAGACGGACGGCAAGGCCGTCGAGAAGCTGCGCGCGTTCTGGGAAGCGCTCGGTTCCAAGGTCGAGGTGATGAGCCCGGAGCATCACGACATGGTGCTCGCCATCACAAGCCATGTGCCGCATCTCATCGCCTACAACATCGTCAACACGGCGGGGCATCTCGAACGCGTGACCGACAGCGAGGTGATCAAGTTCTCGGCGGGCGGCTTCCGCGACTTCACGCGCATCGCCGCGTCCGATCCGACGATGTGGCGCGATATCTTCCTCAACAACAAGGAAGCGGTTCTCGAAATGCTCGGCCGCTTCAGCGAAGATCTGACGGAGCTGCAGCGGGCGATCCGTTTCGGTGACGGAGACACGCTTTTCCGCCTCTTCTCGGATTCGCGTGAATTGCGCCGCGGGATTATTCAGGCGGGCCAGGATACGGCGGCACCGGACTTCGGTCGCGCGAAGGTGCCGGCTGTCGAGGTCAAGGGCAGCAAGAAAGCCTGAAACGAGGGAGCCTTGCCCAATGCCGGTCGAACCGGCCGAGACCTGGATCTTCGGCTACGGGTCTCTGATGTGGAACCCGGGCTTTGCGTTCGCGGAAGCGCGCCGCGCGCGGCTCATCGGCTATCATCGCGCGTTCTGCATCTATTCTGTCCACTATCGCGGCACGCAAAGGCAGCCGGGTCTTGTTCTCGGTCTCGACCGGGGCGGCGTGTGCGATGGCATTGCGTTTCGCGTTACGCCCGAGGCTCGGGACGCGACGCTCGCTTATCTCCGTAAGCGTGAGCTGATCTACGGCGTCTATCGCGAGGCGCTGGTGCCGGTGGATCTCGCACACACCGGCGATGAAGACACGCCGCGCACTGTGTGGGCGCTGACCTATATCGCGGAGCGCGCGCATCCGGCCTATGCGGGGTGTTTGCCGCTTGCGCGGGAAGCGAGCCTTATTCGGCGTTCGGCCGGGCAAGGCGGCACCAATCTCGACTACTTCCTCGCAACGCTGTGCCACCTTCGACAGCTCGGGATCAGAGAGCCGCGCCTCGACCGGCTTCTCACGATGTCCGGCGCGCTTGCGGCGAGGGCGGCGAGGCGTTTCGACGGCGCGCCCGTCCCAACATCTGCTCTGACGCGGGCCTGGGCCGCGCGCCAGATCCCGGGCCCGCGCTCGGTGCGCGACAATCGTTTCGGATATCGGGCCAAGCGCGGCTGAATCTTGCAAAGGCTTTTCTTTCGCGCACATATGGGCGCGTGGGATGGGAATGGAGTCTCCCGACAACCGCCGCAAGGCTGATGGCTCCTACCGAGCGCTTGTGCGCGGGTAGGGCTTGTCTTGAGCTTACCGCGTGGAAGCATGGTGACGTCCAAAGCGGAGGTTTCACGTGCAGGCATCCATCATCGTGTTTCTCGGCGCCGGAATCGGCGGCCTCATGCGGCACTTTATGAATGCGTGGGTCACGGCGCTCGCGGGAACAGGCTTTCCCTACGGCATCATGGCGATCAACATTCTGGGTTCCACAGTGATGGGCCTCGTGGCCGGGTGGTTCGCATTCCGCGGCGCCGGGTTGGGAGATCTTCGCCTCTTCCTCGCGACGGGCATCCTCGGCGGCTTCACGACGTTTTCGGCATTCTCTCTCGACGCGGCGCTCCTTATCGAGCGCGGTGAGACGACTGCTGCTGCCGCTTACGTCGTCGGTAGCGTCGTGCTCTCGGTGATCGGCTTGTTCCTCGGCCTGTGGCTCATGCGTGCCGTGCTGGCTTGAACGAAGGTCGGGAACGAAGACCGGCGCGAAAAACAAAATCGCGCCGGCTTGGGGAACCGGCGCGATCGGGGGGAGCAGGGGGGAAGGTCTTCTAGGTACTCAGTTGAGCGTTACTCAGTGACGGGTAGCGGTGAAGCGTTGTTCGGGCTGGCTGTCGACGCGGCCGGCGCGCAGGTCGAGTTCAACGACCCGGCGCTCTTGGGCGGAGTTCGCCAGCAGGTGAATGTGAATTTCGTTGGCGCCGAGACGAGCTCCGCGATGGCGGAGCTCGGCGAGATTGAGAGACTCGGCGCTGTGCTTCAGGTGGCCAAGGGCGAGGACCGTGCGGCGGCCCGATGCATCGCGATGCACCAGCAGGAAGTTGGCGGCCGGGATCTCTGGGCAGTCGACCAGGCTATAGACTGTGTGCACGTACCGCTGGCCGGACGCGCCGCTCCAGAAGTGGAAACGATCGTTGCGGTCGGCGGCGTCGCTCAGGACGACGTGCTCGGGATTCGGACCCGCGCGGCGGGCTCTTACCTCAGCGAGTTGAATGACACGCGCTCCCATCATTCGTTCCTTGCCTTTTACGCGGCTCTTTCGACGCAACTGAACTAACTCTGAGATTGCTCAGCATTTTCAGCTGAAATATGGCTCCATCTCAGTCATTTTTGGGCATTTCGAGCCTCTCATGACGTTGTCGCCTTATTCGCGAACAAGCGCTGTTCCGCGCGGAACCGGCCGAAAAGTCATGGACTTATTAGCGGGCAGCCAGTGTCGGCGAGACGTGCTGGAGCCGCCACGGATTCGTCACGTTCTGATAGATTGGGGCGCCTCAGTCGCATCGGGAGAAGCCGCAGGAGCGGCAAGTCCAGCAGCCTTCTTCCTTGACGAACGACTGCTGAGAACAACGCGGGCAGCTTCGGCCGAGGGGCCGATCGGCGACGGTATCGAGGCCGGCCGCGGGCGCGCCCGATGCAATGGGCACGGCCAGAACGGGGATGGCGAGCGGAAGCTCTTCTTCGTCATCGGGGTTCGAGAGGAAGCCGATGCGCTTCATGTGCGTCTCGATCACCTCGCCGATGGCGGCGAGGAGGCTTGGAACGTAGCGGCCGTTCATCCAGCGGCCGCCCTGCGGATCGAAAATCACCTTCAGCTCTTCGGCTACAAACGAGACATCGCCGCCGCGACGGAACACGGCGCTGATCATGCGCGTGAGCGCGACGGTCCAGGCGTAGTGCTCGAGGTTGCGCGTGTTGATGAAGATCTCGAACGGACGTCGCCTCGTGACGGCCTTGCCGCCGATGTGGCTCGTCGTCTCGATGTCGTTGATCGTGACGTAGATGGCGTGATCGCTCTCGGGCCACTTGAGCTTGTAGGTGTAGCCGGCGAGCGCGGCGTCGCGATCGAGCGGCTTCGCCATGTAGACCACGTCGCCGTGACGCTGCGCGGCCGCGATGTCGGCTGCTGCGGAAGCGGTAGGTTCGACCGTTGCTATCGCCGCTGCCGGTGCTTCGGCTGCGGGCGAAGTAGGCACAGACGCCAGGATCGATCCCGTCACGGCATTCGGCCGGTAGACGGTGCATCCCTTGAGGCCGAGATCGAAGGCTTCGAGATAGATCGACTGGAACGCCTCGAACGAGATGTCGACGGGGCAGTTGATGGTTTTTGAGATCGAGCTATCGACATGGCGCTGCAGCGCAGCCTGCATGACGAGGTGCTCGCGCGGCGTAAGCTCGGCGGTGGTGACGAAGGCGTCCGTCAGAGGTGCGGTGTTGCCCGCAGTCCGGCGGAACCGGGCGTGTGCGAGGTCCTCGACCTCTTCTGTTTGCGTGGTGCCGTCCTGGCCGAGCACGCGACGCGTGTAGCGGAAGTCGAACACGGGTTCGACGCCGGACGAAACGTTGCCCGCGAGGAGCGAGATCGTTCCGGTCGGCGCGATGGAGGTCAGGCAGCCGTTGCGGATGCCGTGACGGCGAATGGCGTCCTGAACGTCTGCGGGCAAACGCGCGACGTTGGGCGACGCGAGAAACTTCTCCGCATCAAACAGCGGGAAAGCGCCTTTTTCCGCGGCCAGATCCGCACTCGCGAGATACGCGGCGCGCTCGATCGCAGCCATCCAGCTTTCGGCCAGCGCCTCGGCGCCCGGCGAGCCATAGCGCGCGCCAACCGCGATCAGCGCGTCCGCCAATCCCGTGACGCCGAGGCCGATGCGCCGCTTGGCCATCGCTTCCTCACGCTGCGCGGGAAGCGGATAGCCCGACACGTCGATGACGTTGTCGAGGAAGCGCACGGCCGTGCGGGTCCGCTCATCGAGTTTCGCGAGGTCGATGGCGGCGTTCGCGGTGAACGGTTCTGACACCAGCTCCGCCAGATTGATCGAGCCGAGCAGGCAGGCGCCGTATGGCGGCAGCGGCTGCTCTCCGCATGGGTTGGTGGCGGAGATCGTCTCGCAGTAGGCGAGATTGTTCATCGCGTTGACGCGATCGATGAAGATGACGCCGGGTTCCGCGTAGTCGTAGGCCGCGCGCATGATGCGCTCCCAGAGGGCGCGGGCGCGGATGGTCTTGAACGTTTTTCCCTCGAACACGAGGTCCCACGGCTTGTCGGCGCGCACGGCGGCGATGAAGTCGTCCGTCACGAGAATGGAGAGATTGAAGTTACGCAGCTTGGCGGCTTCCGCCTTGGCGTCGATGAAGGTTTCGATGTCCGGATGGTCGCAGCGCAGGGTTCCCATCATGGCGCCGCGCCGCGCGCCGGCGGACATGATGGTGCGGCACATGGCGTCCCACACGTCCATGAAGCTCACGGGGCCGGATGCGTCGGCGCCAATGCTTTTGACGAGCGAGCCCTTGGGCCGCAGCGTCGAGAAGTCGTGCCCGATGCCGCCGCCCTGCTGCATCGTAAGGGCGGCTTGCTTGACGTTGTCGAAGATGGACGTGAGGTCGTCGTCGATGCGGCCCATGACGAAGCAGTTGAAGAGCGTCACGGTGCGGCCCGTTCCGGCGCCCGCAAGGATGCGTCCGGCGGGCAGGAAGCCGAAGTCGGCCATGGCCTCGTAGAAACGCTGGGCCCACGCGTCGCGCTTGCGCTTGCCGCCTTTCTCCACCGACGCAGCAGCGTTCGCGACGCGGCGGAACGTGTCCGCGAGCGTCTCGTCGCGCGCCGCCGGGCTCGCGAAGCGATACTTGCGCTGCCAGATCTCCTCGGAGATCGGCGCCAGGAATGTTGGGTCTTTGCTCAATACGTCGCCCTCTGAATACGCCTGCAAATATAGGCATCGAGGGCCGGGTAATCAATAAAATGTTCTCGTTAAGTTCTCATTTGCGCTTTTTGCCAGTTCACGTGTGTGCCCTATGAATCCATCCAACGCCTTGTAAAGCGAGTCGGATCGGGGGCACACGAATGGCGTGGATACCAAGGGCTATACTTGCGTTCGCTCAAGCAGCGATCATCTCCGGCATCATTCTGTATTTCGAGATCGCTACGTCGGTGGCCGCTATGATCGGCTTCGGCGCAGATCATATTTTACCCTTCAGCCTAATTTTAGGGGGCATCACAAGCCTCGTCGCGATGCCAGTCTGGATCGCGCTCGGCTTGGACGAGCGCATTTTAAATCTGTTCGCGCCGCGCCCCCAAGTTGGATCATTGACGTACAACGACTTCATCCCTGACATCACTGTCAGAGTGCAACCCTCGGGAGAGAGGCTGGCTGACATAAGCTTTCAACTGAAATTGAAAAATAGAACCCAACACCTCTTTCGCACCGATACCAAGCTAAGCGTCCAAATAAATGGAACAGAAGGTCCAAGCGTTCAATTCGGTGGGTACGCTCCTCACGACGAAGTATCGTCTAGCTATCTATGGGCGCGAGACGTGCATTTGCCGATCGAGGCTGGGGCGTTGGTGCTGGATTATCAGTTTAAATATAACGTGAATTACAGTTATGCCCATTCGCCGCGCCGTAAACGAAAGACGACGAAAGTAATCTCTCCCCAACATACGCTATTACCTTTGACTGGTGGCCCTGGGGCGAATGTCGTCAACACCCATTTCAACTTTTCTTCTGAAGAGGATGAATAGTAATATTGCGAGGCAGGTTCCTCAGCATTGGGAAGGCTCGGGAACGCGGAGACTTCAAGCGCTTTTGCGATAACCATCCATCCGAGGCGGATCGAGACCTTTTCCTGGCGCTCCCTTCAGTCTGTGGGCCGAGGCGCTTTAGAAGCAGAGGAAACATCACACCGAGATGGTGACGAAGGTTCCTCAGAACTCGAACTCACTAAGGTGAAGTGCTGGACTTTTTGAGTTCAGTCCGGCCTTCGGCGACGAGGCGTTGGGAGGCTTCCTCGAGCCGGGCTTCGAGGATCTGCCGGAACTCCTTGCGCGGGAGGCCCGCCGGAATGGGCTCGAGGAACTCCACGACGATGGTGCCTGGGTGGCGCACGAACTGGCGGCGCGGCCAGAAGAGGCCGGAGTTGAGCGCCAAGGGTACGCATGGCAGCTCGAGGGCTTCGTAGAGCGCGACGTAGCCGGGTTTATAGTCCGGCGGCGCGCCCGGCGCCTGGCGTGTGCCTTCCGGGAAGATCACGATTTCGCGGCCCTGCGCCTTGCGGATCTCCGCGTCCGCGATCATCGCCTTGAGGGCCTTCGCCGCCTTGTCGCGCTTGACCAGGATGTGCTCGAACTTGACGCAGAACCAGCCGTAGAACGGGATCCACTTGAGCTCGTCCTTGAGGACGATGGCGGGGTCGCGGAAGAGCGGCACGAGGCCGAAGGTGTCCCAGGCGGATTGATGCTTCGAAACGACGAGGCAGGCGCCCTTCGGCAGATTTTCGCGGCCGCGGACTTCGAGCTTCGTCCCGGCGATGACGCGCAGCAGCCAGACGCAAATCTGCCCGTGGAGTTTGAGACCCGCCATCGCCCAGCTTCGCGGCGCGATCAGGAGCCACGAGCCGAATACCAGCATCACGGCTGTCGTCACGTAGAAGGCAGCGGCAAAAAGGATCGAGCGAAGGGCGAGGACCATAGGGTTCGTTTGGAGGTCAGAGCGAGGAGTGATTGCCCGGCCGGTGGTTCGCCAGCCTGAGGCGGACTACTCATAGCCGAATTTCCCCTGAACTCGATGAAATTGTCCGCGGCGCTCTGGCCTAGCCTGAAAAGCCCGAAATCGGCTGGGGCTCACGACTTGGGCGGTGATGACGACGACGCCGTCACGGAGGTGGCCTGCCACGGAGACATGCCGCGCGAAACCGCGAGGCGGACGGCTGCGGGCAGGAACTTGATGTACTCTGAGGCGAGCAGGCGGGTGGTCGTTCCGTCGAGCCACCAGACCTTGCGGCGGAGGATGTCCGTCGCAACCGGATGGGGGACCAATTCGATGTTCGGCATCTCGCGGGCTAGCTCCACGAGGCTGCGCGGCATGTGATAGTTCGCCGTGACGACGATCAGGCGATCGTAGCCGAGCGCTTCGGCCCAGCGGCGTGTTTCGTCGGCGTTGCCGACGGTGTTGAGCGCGGCATATCCGAGATCGACGCAGCAGTTGAACGTTTTCTCGTCGAGCCCTGAGATTTTCATGAGCGAAGGTCGGCCAGTCTTCTGATTGACGCCGGAAATCAGCAGGCGTGCGCCGCGCTTGTCTTCCAGCAGCCGGGCCGCTTCCGAGATGCGGGTCTGCCCGCCCGTCAGCACGACGATGCCGTCGGCGCTAACGTCTTTGACCTCAGGCTCACGCATGACGGAGTTAGCGAACAACACGAAACCGAACGCCACCAGCGCCAGCGCCGCGCCAACGAAGCCAGTGATGAGGCGTCTCAAGGTCATGTTCGCTCAACCGGCCCGGGCGACCGCTGCCCGGCAAGAAGAGATTAGCTGATTTGGCCCTCGCTGTGACCGACCCCACAAGAGGGTGGTGCACAGCTAGTTGCCGATCGGGCCAGCGGACCACCAACAAGCCCGCAACGAGCCGTTGCCGTCAATGCTTACTGTTGAGAATTCGGAAAACACCGAAACGAGACGTCAGCATACAGAGCGCTGAGACCACGACGACGACAATCCCCAGAAGGACATAGCCCGCGGTGTCGAAGGCTCCCGAGCCGACGAGCCGATGCAACTCGGTCAGGGTCATCGAGCCGCCGCCCATGACCTGGATCAGAGTTGGCATGAGGATGAAGACGGCAAGGGCAAGAAGCGCGCCGACGAGGCCCGCGCGGACGCCGAGGCGCAAGAAGTGTTTTTCGAATTCGCGGGCGATGAAGCGGTCGGTCGCGCCGACGAGATGCAGCACTTCGACGATCTCGCGGTTGGATGCCATCGAGCTTTTGGTTGCCGAAACGATGATGGCGGTTGTGGCCATGGCTACGAGTGCCAGAATGGCGAGACCGCCGAGCGCGAAGCTGTTTGTGATGGTGGCGATCTGCTGCTGCCAGCGGCGGTGGTCGTCCAAGGTCGTGCCCTGGAACTGGCCCGAAAGGGTGGTGCGCAGTTTTTCGAGATCGGGTGCCGCGGCGCGGTCTACCTCGACCGCGATGAGACGTGGCAACGGCAGGGCGCTCAGATCTTCGATCTGTCCGAGCCAGGGTTCGAGGAGAGCCGCCGATTCAGCGGCCGACATCAGGTTGGCTTTGACGATGCCGGTCTGCTGGCGGAGGTAACTCGCGACCTCCTCGGCCATCTTGTCGGTTTCGGCGCTGTCCTTTGCCTGGATCTGGACGGTGACTTCGCTCGCGATGTCCTTCTGCCACGCGTTGGCGGACTGGCGGATCATGTAAACGGCGCCGACCGTCAGGCACGCGAGGAAGCACATGATCGTGATGACGAGCGTCAACGAGCGGCCGGTGACGGATCCGGCCGGCACGATGGGTGCCGTCATGGATTCCGTTTTGCGCGATTCGCGCTGCTGCGGCGGATACATGTTCGGGCGCGACTGGCGCTCGTATTCGCTTCTCAGCGCGGCTTCGGTATTCGCCAACGGATCGACGTCGAACCCGGTTCGGTCGTAATCGGTTGTGTGCGTTTGCGTCACGACGCGGCCGCTCTGGGTGACCAGATCGTCGTAATGGTCGTATTCGGGTGCGCGATTTTGATCGTGTCCGCGCATCGGCGGCCGATCGGGTCTGTCATACGATCCGGACATTGCCGTCGTGGAGCTCCAGTCGGGGGGCCTTGAACTGACGCATAAGCTGATGGTCGTGGGTCGCGATCAGCACGGATGTGCCGAGGCGGTTGAGTTCGATGAAAAGGCGCAGCAGGCGGCGCGCCATCTGAGGGTCGACGTTACCGGTCGGCTCGTCGGCAAGGAGCAGCTCGGGTTTACCGATGACGGCGCGCGCGATGGCCGCACGCTGCTTCTCACCGCCCGAGAGTACGGACGGATAGCCGTGCATGCGATCTCCGAGGCCGACCCATTGCAGCAGATCCGTGACGTCCTCTTTGTAATCGTCGACGCGTTTGCCGATGACGCGGAGAGGGAGCGCAACGTTCTCCCAGGTCGTCAGATGCTCCAAGAGGCGAAAGTCCTGGAACACAATGCCGATGCGACGCCGCAAGGGCGCGCGTTTGCCGGTCGAGATGCGGCTCACATCCTGGTTGAAAAGCTGGATCTGCCCCCGCGTTGGGTGGGTCGACATGAACAGCAACCGCAGAAGCGAGGTCTTTCCGGCACCGGAGGGGCCGGTGAGAAAGTGGAAAGAGCCCGGTCGCAGGTGAAAGTTCACGTCGGACAGGATCTCTGGGCCGCGATCATATTTTAGACCGACATTCGTCAGGCGAATCACGGGGCTAGGCTCCGGATAGAGGCGTTGGGCGGGTTGGCTTTCGGCCGAGCGCCTATATGCTGGAAGGCGTGAAGCGTATCAATCGATTACGAATATGGCGGCGGAATGTGCAATCGGCTTTTGCCGTCCGTTCACGACATAGTTCGACCGATCTTGCGCCTCAGGCAGGGCAACCCGATACCAAGGTTGAGGTTGGCGCGAATTCGCGCCCCGAACCGGTTCGGGCAAGGTATCTCTAGCTAACACTATGATTTGAGGTGCATTCTATCTCGCTTGTGGCGGCGATGGCTTTTGAGGATGAAGCTCGCCGAAGCGTGTCAGTGAGAATGGCACTTGGCCGCAGATGGAGGACGAGGATTTGGGGACGACGGAAGACGCCGGTCTCGGCACGGAACTCGAAGTGCTGCACTCAGCCGAGGACATTGCCCAACGTCTTGAAGAGCTTGCGCAGGAGATTTCGGCGCGGAAGCTCGAGCGGCCGCTTGTGGTCGCCGTGCTCAAGGGCAGCTTCGTCTTCGCCGCAGACCTCATCCGCGCGCTCTATCGCTCGGGTCTCGAGCCGGAGGTCGATTTCCTGACGCTCTCGAGCTACCGCAAGAGCCGGACCTCTTCCGGCGTTGTGGAAATCCTGCGGGACCTCGATCTCGGCGTCGAGGGGCGCAACGTGCTGCTCGTGGACGACGTACTCGATTCCGGGCGCACGCTCGTGTTCGCCAAGGATCTGCTCGCGGCTCGCGGCGCCAGAAGCATCCACACCTGCGTGCTCATCGACAAGAAGGTGCCGCGCGCGGTGGATGTTGCGGCCGACTTCAGCGCCTTCGAGGGTAGTACGGAGTTTGTTGTCGGCTACGGCATGGACGTGGCGCACCGCTACCGCGAGCTGCCGTTCGTAGGGCGCGTGGTCAAAGAGTAGCGAAGGCTGATGCGCGCGGGGCGATGATCATAGTGCGTTCTTGCGCTGCTGGATCATCATGTAGGTGTCGCTCGTGTGCTCCGAGAGTTGGAACCACAGGTATCCCTCGGCGCGCACGGCCGTCATGGCGTCGTAGACTTTCTTGAAACGCGGGTTGGTGGCGCTGAGTTCGGCGTAAGCGTCGTTCGAGGCCTTGAAGCAGGCGTCGAGAACCTCTTCCGAGAACGGTCGCAGAATGGCGCCTGCTTTCACGAGGCGCCGGAGCGCGCCGGGATTCAGCATGTCATAGCGGGCCTGCATTCCGACGTCGGCCGTCTGCGCCGCGCTGCGGATGATGGCCTGATAGGTTTTCGGGAGGCTTGCCCACTTTTCCGAGTTGATGAAGAAGTGGAGCATGGCCTGGCCTTCCCACCAGCCGGGATAATAGTAGTTTCGCGCGACGCGATAGAAGCCGAGCTTTTCGTCATCGTACGGCCCGACCCATTCCGCAGCGTCGATGGTGCCCTTCTCGAGCGAGGGATAGATGTCGCCTCCGGGGATCTGCTGCGGCACTGCGCCGAGACGAGACATGATGGCTCCGCCGAATCCGCCGATGCGGATCTTCAGTCCCTTCCAATCCTCCGGCGTGTTGATCTCCTTGCGGAACCAGCCGCCCATCTGCGAGCCGGTGTTGCCGCCGGGCAGCGCGAAGATTTTGTAGGGCGCATAGAACTCGTTCATGAGATCGATGCCGCCGCCTTCATACATCCAGGCGTTCTGCATGCGGCTGTTGAGGCCGAACGGAATGCAGGTGGCGATCGCGAAGGTGGGATCCTTGCCCCAGTAGTAATAAGACGCAGTGTGCGCCATCTCGACGGTGCCGTCGGAGACGGCGTCGGCGGCCTGCAACGGCCCGACGATCTCGTTGGCGGTGAAGACCTGGATGTTGAAGTTGCCGTCGGTCATTTCGCGGACGCGGCGGGAGAAGAGTTCGGCTGCGCCGTAGATCGTATCCAGGGATTTCGGGAAGCTGGAGGTTAGCCGCCACGTCAGCTTTGGCATGGCGGAGACAACCGCAGGGGCGGCGGGCTCCTGATCGCAGGCCGAAAGGGCGACGGCCGCGCCGCTTGCGCCAGCAACAGTCATGAACTTGCGGCGGTCGAATTTCTTCATGGATCTTCCTGGGCCCGTTTCGGGGGCGGACTATAGACGCAGGATAACGACTTCGGAAAGCATGGGCGCGCGAACCGATTGCGCCGGCGGTATCCTGAAGTAGGGTTCCCGGGCCTGGAGCAGGCGCGCAAAGGAGGATCGGCCAATGACAACAAGAAAAACCTCGTGCCTGGCGGGCGCCGTGTTCGGGCTTCTCGCCTGTTGGGGGCTGCCGGCCTCGGCTTCGGAGTGGTGGATGCTGCAGCAGACCGAAGCGGGGCGCGAGTGCGGGCCGCCGATCGAGGCGGAGGGCATGACGCTGACGCCCGACGTTCTGATGAAGCAATATCCCGAATGCAAGCTCATGGCCGAGACCCCTTCGCTCGATCTCGAGGCGGTGATGGTGAACTGCGAGGGCGACATCGAGCGCGTTTTCGTGTTCACCAAGAGCAAGGCGGGCTGTGAGCGGCTGGCCAAGGACTGATCGCGTCGAAGGCGGCTTGGAACGATGGACGGGGACATTCTCGGCGTGTTGCTGTCGGGGGGGCTGAGCCGGCGCATGGGTGGCGGCGATAAGGCGCTTCTCGATCTCGGCGGGATGCCGCTCGCCCGGCACGTCATCGACCGCTTCCGGCCGCAGGTTTGCGATCTCATTCTTAACGCCAACGGAGATCCGGAGCGCTTTGCGGCGCTGGTGTTGCCCGTCGTGGCCGATGAAGTCGGCGACTTTTCAGGGCCGCTCGCGGGTGTTCTTTCCGCGATGCGCTGGGCGCGCCGTGAGCGGGCTGGTGTGAATTTCATAGCCAGCGTGTCGGCTGATGCGCCGTTCGTGCCGGCGGATCTCGTTTCCCGTCTCTCTGAAGCACTGGCCAAGAACCTGGGCGCGCGTGTGGCGGTTGCAGCGTCGCGTGGGCGGCGTCATCACGTGATCGGGGTTTGGCGTCTCGAAGCGGAAGAGGACATCGCCGCGGCGCTGGCGCGCGGGGAGCGCAAGGTCGAGACGATGGTTGATCGGCTCGGCGCAGTCGCCGTTGAATTCGCCGATGCCGAGATTGGCGGAGAGGCCGTCGATCCGTTCTTCAATATCAACACGCCTGATGACTTTGCGATGGCGGAGAGGTTGATCCGGCAAGCTCGTGGTTTATTGAAACCGCTCGTCTTCGGTGTCGTCGGATGGAAGAATTCGGGCAAGACGACGCTGGTCGAGCGGCTGGTGAGTGAGCTCACGCGGCGCGGTTTTCGGGTTTCGACTGTTAAGCACAGCCATCACGATATCGCTTTCGAGGTTGAGGGTACGGACAGCGCGCGACACAGGAAGGCGGGCGCGCGCGAAGTTGCGCTCGTTGCGCCGAAGCGCTGGGCCATCGTAGGTGAAACGGGAGACGTATGCTGGCATGAAGACGCCGACGTTGCGCTTGAGACGGCTCTCGGCGCTCTCTCTGGAGCTGACGTCGTGATTGTCGAGGGTTTCAAGCGCGCTGCGATACCGAAGATCGAAGTGCGCCGGCGTGAGCAGGGCGATGGGCCGCCGATCGCTGATGACGATCCGAATGTGCTGGCCATTGCCGCCGACCATGAGGTGCACGGCGCGCGCATCCCTACGTACTCACTGGATGATGTCGCGGGGATTGCTGCCGTTATTGTCGACGCTGCCAAAGTGCATTGGTCGCAAGCGGACAAGATATGAAGCGCACGCTCAGCATTGCCGTGTTGGGATTGCTCTTCGCCGCAAGTGCCGCGCTCGCGGATGCAGAGAACCCAAAGCTGTTACCCGGAAAAGATCCGGGAGGTACGGCCGTGGCCGTCATCGCGGATGGTTTCGATTATACGCAAAGCGATCTGGCCGCTCATCTCGCGCGCGACGGTGAGGGAGAAGCCATCGCGCACGATAGCGTCGATGGCGATCATCGTCCGTTCGTGAAGGGAGCTGATGGAACGGCGCTCGCGCTGGCCGCAGCTCAGTATCCCGGCGTTCGGCTGGTCATCGTGCGTGCCGATCCGGCGAGCGTCGAATCGCTTGCCCGCTCGCTGAAATTCGTGACCTTCACGCCTGCCCGTATCATAGTGGTTCCGCTATCGGCGGAGCATCGCAGTCATCTTTCGCTCATCGCCGCCGCTGCGAAGTCGCTCGGCTCTCTTTTGATCGTGACGTCTGTTCCGGCGCCGACGCCTGAAGAGCACGCGCAGGCGGATAGCGTTGCGAACCTTGCGCTGTTCGATGCGGATCAAAGCCCATTCGTTGCGGCCGAAGCTGTGGCGCGCGGCTTTGGATGTGATCAGAAACTTGAAGCGGGTGATAGCGGCGAAGCGCTGAAGGCCGCGTTGTCAGCTCGGCTGAAGGACGAGACGTCCGCGAGTTGTGAGCCAAAAAGTGCCGCAGAGACCAAGGATCGCTAATAAGGCTGTGATCCAGCTTCGCGAAGCTTGCGATAGCTCAGGTGCAGTCTCAGGTGATTCGCTGTCCGGTAAGCGTACGAGCTTAGCGCGGCGAGGAAGGCGAGGCGACGGACGGTCAGCGATGGTTTCGGCTGATGCGGTTCGGAGCGCGGAGTTCGCAGGTTCTGCCGTCAAAATGATCAGGAGCGTGGCCGCCATTGCAGCCACGCTCCTGCCCACCGTTCCCCTAACTTTTCGTGCCATCCGGCGCTCATTGATGCTCCGGCGAAGGTCTGCTCGGTTCTACTGGAAGAACACGAGGGCTTTCACCAGCGTTTGCCAGATACCCCAAGCAAGCGGCACGCCAACTAGCGTCCAGAACAGAACTGCGGGTCCATCGACCCCGCCTTTGCCAATTCCAAAGGACCCGGAGGCTTCCGTGGTGGTGGCGGCCGATCTCAATTTGGCTTGTTCGTGAGCCACCTCTTCGTCGCTCATGTGCCATTTCGGGTCGACCGGGCGGATCATCAGGTTCGCAATGAACCCGACCACGAGCAGCCCTGCCAGAATGTAGAAGATGTGACCGTAGATCTGGTCGGGCGGGATGCCTTCGGCGGCGCGTGTGTCATGAAGGTAGTTCACGATGACCGGGCCAACGATGCCGGCCGTCGACCAGGCCGTGAGCAGGCGGCCGTGGATTGCGCCCACGAACTGCGTGCCAAAGATGTCCGCGAGATAGGCCGGCACTGTCGCGAATCCGCCGCCGTACATCGAAGCGATGAGGCAGAAGCAGATAACGAACAGCGACAGCATCTTCCAGTCCGCAGCCGAAGCGGCGAGGACGTAAAGCCCGGCACCGAATACGAAGAAAACGAAGTACGTCATCTTGCGGCCGAGATAGTCGGACGACGAAGCCCAGAAGATGCGGCCAAAAATGTTGAAGAGAGAAATCAGGCCGACGAAGCCAGCGCCAACCGCCGCGGCCGTTGCTGCAAGCGCGGCATCCTGCTTCATCGCATTGTAGCCTAACCCGTCCTGACCGGCGAGAGCGCCGCCGAACGTCTCCTGCAGCATCGGGGAAGCTGCGCCGATGATGCCGATGCCGGCAGAGACGTTGACGCAAAGAGCCAGCCAGATGAGCCAGAACGCCGACGTCTTGTGTGCATTGTCGAGATGGACGTGATTGCTGGTGATCATCGAATTGCTATTCGCAGCAGGCTTCCAGCCCTCCGGCTTCCAACCCGGAGGCGGGATGCGGTAGCGGAACGAGCCGATCATCATGAACACGGTGTAGATCGCCGCCATCGCCACGAACGTCTGCCAGACGCCTGGATCGGTCGGCGTCTTGAAAACTTTGTCCATCAACAGTGTGGCGAGCGGCGAACCGATCATCGCGCCGCCGCCGAAGCCCATGATGGCCATGCCCGTTGCCATGCCGCGGCGGTCCGGGAACCATTTGATCAAGGTCGAGACCGGGGAAATGTAACCGAGGCCGAGGCCGATGCCGCCGATGACGCCCGAGCCGAGCCACATTAACCAGAGCTGATGCGTGTAGATGCCGAAGGCCGCGATCAGCAGGCCGCCGCACCAACAGAGCGTCGATACGATGCCTGCCTTTCGCGGACCTGCGCGCTCCAGCCAGCCGCCCCAGATGGCGGCAGACACGCCGAGCAGTACGAAGAAGAACGTGTACATCCAGCCGAGGTCGAACTGGCTCCAGTTGCAATCGGTTGCGAACAGGGCGCGGGCCGTGCCGGCAGCCTTCTCCGCGAAGGTCACGGCACCGGCGGAGCATTCGGCAAGAGGTTTGCCGTCCGGCCCAAGCAGGGCGGCCTGGAGCGGTTTCCAGAAGACCGAGAAACCGTAGGCCATGCCGATGCAGAGGTGGATACAGAGGGCCGCCGGAGGCACCATCCAGCGGTTGAAGCCCGGCTTGGCGACAATCGCCTCGCGATCGAGCCAGCCCGGCGGCGCTGCCGCGGCGACATTGTTGGTCCCAGCCATTGTGTTCGTTCCCCCAAAAGCTTTGACTTTGCCCTTTATTCGCAGGGTCTTTGTCCCTAGCACTATCGTGCGGAAGCTTATGAGACAAGGGATCGGACTTGATCCAAACGACGGGGTTGCTACGTTAGAACTCTTGTATTCAAGTGCGGTCCTGGTTGATTATCCGCCATTGTCAGACAGCGGAAAGCTGCGGCAAAGCCCAAGGAAAACGATGACTCTCACGACCCCAACAGCCGCCGAGCAATCGCTAGTCCCTTCGCCGTCCCTGATCGACCCATTCGGCCGGCATGTGAGCTATTTGCGCGTCTCGGTGACGGACCGCTGCGACTTCCGCTGCGTGTATTGCATGAGCGAACATATGTCCTTCCTGCCTAAGAAGGATCTGCTGACGCTTGAGGAGCTGGACCGCCTTTGCTCGGCTTTCGTTATCAAGGGCGTCAAGAAGTTGCGTATCACGGGCGGGGAGCCGCTTGTGCGCAAGAACATCATGGTGCTGTTCAAGTCGCTATCGCGTCATCTCGAGACCGGGCGGCTCGAAGAGCTGACGATTACGACTAACGGCAGCCAGCTCGAAAAGTATGCGGGTGACCTCGCCGCAGCCGGCGTGCGGCGCATCAATGTTTCCATCGACACGCTCGACCCCGTGAAGTTCAAGACGATCACTCGTTGGGGCGATCTCTCGACCGTTCTGCGCGGCGTCGAAGCTGCCAAGAAAGCTGGCATCGGTATCAAGATCAACGCCGTCGCGCTCAAGGGCGTGAACGAGGACGGGATCGACGACCTGATGCGTTTCGCCCATGGCGAAGGCCACGACCTTACGCTGATCGAGACCATGCCGCTTGGGGATATCGAGGGCGACCGGACGGATCAGTATCTGCCGCTTTCGATCGTTCGCGCACGGTTGCTCGATCGCTGGACGCTCGAGGATATTCCGTTCCGCACCGGCGGTCCGGCGCGCTATGTGCGCGTGAAGGAGACCGGCGGCAAGCTCGGCTTCATCACGCCGATGACACATAACTTCTGCGAGAGCTGCAACCGCGTGCGCGTGACGTGCACCGGCACACTTTATATGTGTCTCGGCCAGGAGGATGCTGCGGATCTGCGCGCGCCGCTCCGCGCCGACCCGGACAACGGACCGCTATTCGCCGCCATCGACGAAGCCATCGGCCGCAAGCCCAAAGGGCACGATTTCGTCATCGACCGGCGCAGCAAGAAACCGGCGGTCGGACGCCATATGAGCGTGACCGGCGGCTGATCGCGGCTGCTTCCCCTTTACAGAGACATGCTATGATGCGCCGCTTGGGTCCCGGAGGAGGGGCGTATGTCGGCACGGGGTCTTCTCAAACATGCACGCCTGACGCGGCGCCAATTGGTGGTGTTTGCGTTGGCGTCCGCCGTCATCAACGGCATCATTACCGCGAGTGTCGGCGCGTGGCTTGCGCAGACCTACTCGACGTATCAGGCGCGCCGCGCGGCGATCGAGAATATCGCGCACCTCGTCTATGAGCGGCGCACGCGCGCCGGCATGGTGGCCTCGTCCATCCGCCGCAACGCCGAGCTGGAGGAAGTTCGTCATCGCAAGCAGGCGTATGACGAGGCCTATGTCGACTGGAACAAGAACGTGATGCTGAACCTGTTCGCCATCCGAGAGGCGGCGGGCGACCTCAACGTGTCATCGTTGGAGCCGGTGTTCGAGGATCATCTCATTGCGGCGATGGCGGATCAGGATCGCTGTGTAACCAAGGCCTACGACGCGCGGATCGCCAATCAGGATGCGAAGGCCCTGCTCGAACAATGCCGGATGGCGGAGCTGCATCAATACGTGCTCGATTGCGGGGCGACTTTCACCAACGAGCTTTATAAGCTGACGCAGCCGGCTTTCGTGCCTTTCACCGGGCAGTTCGCGAAGACGAAGGCGCTCGCGGAAGCGCGTATTCGCGATTACTGCATCGGGAAAGACATTCGCAACACGCCGCTACCTGCTCCGGCGACAGCGCCCATGGGCCCGGAGGTTTCAGCAACACCAGCGACGCCGAATGCGACGTCATCCATTCCGGCGGCTGCGTCCGCTTTGCCTACTGGTGCACCCACCAAATGAGCGGTGGCACGGCAAGGAAGAGAACGTAGAGCCCGTAAACATCCAGAATGTACCGAACCGAGAGAGCGGCGCGGTGAATGCGCGGCGTGGAGCCGTTGAGCTTCGCGCAGAGGAAGTCGATGCGGGCGTGGTTCACGGGGCAAGCGCGCAGGGCTTCGTTGTAGCGCTTGCGGAAGGCTTGGATTTCGGTGGGATCGCTCGGCTGTGCGATCCGGAGTTCCTGCGCGAGTTCTGAAACGGCGAGAGCGCAGTTCTGCAAATGGTGCGCCTTCATCTTATAGTCGTTCATGGCCTCGAGGAAACCGAGGATCAGTGTGAACACCGACGACACGAGCTGCACGAACGTCATCAGGCGATTGGTGGCGTCGTCGATCTGTCCGACATAGACGGCCTGCCACACCGCGAGACCGACGAAGTAGAGCGCGACCATCGATTGGGTGAAGAGCGAGACGACGGCTTTCTGCTCAAGGCGCGTTGCGGCGTTGAAGCGAGCGGCTTTCACGAGCCGCATGGTGTTGGCGAGTTGGTCTGCGGCGCGCGTGTCGGGCGGCACGACTGCAAAGCGCGCGCGTTCGGCGGGCGCCGCTTCGCGCGGCACTTGAACGAGCGACCCGTTTCCGCGATGGGTCCTCTGTGTTTCGGCTGCTCCGAGCATAAATGCTTCATCCTCAAGGGAATGCTTGAAGATTGGCACTATCTGATTCGTGCAAGTCCGGCCGCGACGCGCAGGTCACAGGCAAACGATCAACGCGTTCCGATGAGACGGGTGAGGATGATTTGGACGCGGGTTTACGGGCGTGCCTGCATCGTGGTTTGCACACCGATCGGCGGCACCAGCAGGTAGTGGCTCGCCAGACCGATGATCGATCCGGCGACTGCAACGGTCATCAACCAGCCGAACGTATTCTGCATGCGGGCGCGCCGACGCCCACGGCGCGCAGCGCGCAGCCATGGTGGCGGTGAGACGACGCTCGGCGTCGGCGTGTTTCCGAGTGTAGTGGGCGCTGTGACGACGGTTGGTTCTGGCTCTTCGTCGGCTTGCTCTGCGAAGAGCGAAAGGCTCGGTGAGCGCGCGGATGTGACGGCCGACGGAACCGCGCCATCGGTCTCGCGGCGGGGAATAAGGACAGTGGTATCGCTGGATCGTTTGTGGCTGACGGATTTTCCACGAGGGGTTTCACGAGCGGGAGGTGCGGCATCGGTCAGCCCGGCATCCCGCAACGCAGCGCCGAGCGAGCGCTGTTTTTGCGCCTTCGCTCTGCCCGCATCAGCAGAGCCAAAACTCTCTTCGTTCCAGCCGCGTGTCATTGCCACTTGGGCCTCATTCACGCCTAATGTTTCGCCCGGCGGCGATTATGCTAAGAACCAATCGATGGGGTCAATCTCAGTGCGCTGCAATATTTCATTTCGCGGCGCATTTGGTAGATGGCCACGGCATTCGGAAAGACCAATACCACTTGGGGGATGATCGCATGTTGCCGTTAATTCTCGGTCTACTTCTCTTTTTTACGGTGCATCTCGTGCCGACATCGCCGAGCTTGCGGGACGGGCTCGTCGAACGCTTCGGACCCGGCGCTTACAAGGCCGTGTTCGCGATCCTGAGCCTGATCGGGTTCGTTCTGATCGTTTTCGGATACCACAAGCTGCAATTGATGCCGGGCAAGAACCCCGTGTTGTGGGATCCGCCTAGCTGGACCAAGCATATTGCTTTCCTGCTCATGCTGCCCGCGATGATCGCACTCGTTGCCGCCTTTGTGCCGTCGCGGATCCGCACTGCGCTGAAGCATCCGATGCTCGTCGCCGTCAAGGTTTGGGCGCTGGCGCATCTTCTGGTGAATGGTGATCTCGGCGCGTTGGTGCTGTTTGGCAGCTTCCTCGCCTTCGCCGTCTATGATCGGATCTCGGTGAAGCGCAGGCCAGGGGCCGGACCGCCGCCTGCTCCCGCAAGCGCCATCAACGACGTGATCGTTGTCCTCGGTGGTGGCCTGCTGTTCGCGGCGATGTTGTTCTGGGGCCATGGCGCATTGATCGGCGTGCCGCTGGTCAGCTTCGCGCCCTGACGCAGATGCGTGCGCCCGGCAAGCTTATCGGTATCGCGCGGCGCTCCGCCGTTCGCGAGCCGATGGAAGAGTTGGCGCGCGGTGCGATCACGGTCGACCGGGGTCTCGAAGGAGATCACAAGGGGCCGAAGTTTCCGCGGCGGCGCATTACAGTGCTGGCGCGGGAAGCCTGGGACGAGGCGCTCGCAGAGCTGTCACGTCGTGCGGGAACGGAGGTCCGGCTGCCGTGGACGGTACGCCGGGCCAATCTGCTGGTCGAGGGTGTGCGGCTGCCGCGTGCTCGCGGCGGGATCATTCAGGTCGGGCCGGTGCGGCTCGAGATCACCAACGAGACCAATCCGTGCGGGCGCATGGACGAGGCGTTTCCGGGCCTGCTCAAAGCGCTGCATCCAGAATGGCGCGGCGGTGTCACGTGTAAGGTGCTTGAAAGCGGGATCGTCACTCTCGGTGACGAGGTCGAGGTTGTCGTCTCACCGCTTGAGCGCGTGATGCGTTTGCCGTGACGTGATGCCGACGCGCTTAGCGCGCGTTAGCGCAGCGAGGCTATGAAGTCGGTGTAAGCGCCGGTCTCGTTGCTGATCCCATGATCGGAGATGATCATCGTAGAGCCTGGCTTCATGACGTCTGCGATCTGATCGCGAACATCGTCGGGGATGGCGATGCGGTCCAGAGCAGCTGCGGCTGTCTGGCTCGCGAGATCGACCTTCGCTGCGGGCTGGTCGTCGTCTTTTTTGGCGCTCTTCTTTTTCTTCGATGTCCGCGTCGGATCGTAAGGTATCGACGCCACGCTCCACTTCATGTCTGTCTTGTCCTCGGCCACATCGAGCGCGGTGAAAACGTGCGTGCCGATGGCTTCATCGGGGCGATCGAAGGTCACCGCAACGTCAAACACGTCGTCGTAGCCCTGGCGAACGTAGAGGCGCTGCTTGGCGCGGCTGACGAAGATTGAAACCGGGCGCTCGCGCAGTTTTTCGAGCTTTTTCGCGGCTTCCTCTCTGGCGAGGGCGAGGGACAGCGCGGCTGTCGCGTCGCTCATCTCGCTCATCGCTACCCGGTGTTTTTCTTCGACGACATCGGCTGCGGCCTCCGCCGACGCGAGCGCTTCCTGCGCGTGTCCGACAGCGGGACGAATGGCTGCGATCTCGTCCGGCAGGCGCACGACGCGCTCTTCCAGCGTCGCAATTCGGGCGATGCGCTTCGACTCGTCTTTGGCTTTCTGCTTGCGCTTGGATTTCGAGGTTTCTTCGGCTGGCGCTTTCAGGTCCGCCAACTCGCGCTCGGCTTTTGAGAGCGAGCTTTCGAGTTCCGCAAGCTGCGCTTCAAGGTTTTCAGCTTCCGCGCGGGCGGCAATCAGAGGAACGCGAACGGTCGCCGCTTCCTTCTGAGCTGCAGCGAGGATCAGCTGCTTTTCCGTTTTGGCGTAGCCCGCGTTGCGAATTTCGGCGTTCAGCTTTTCGGCTTCGAGGCGGCGGCGTTCGCGATAGCTCAAAGCCGCGGGTTCGAGGGTGGTCGCTGCGGCTGCCGGCGTGACGCCCAGGATTCCCGAAGCATCGGCGACTTGCGTTTCCTCTTGCGGCGCGCCATGCGAAGCCATGTCCGCGTCGGGCGGGAAGGCTTTAAAGAGCCGATCATGCGCGATCAAAACGGGAGTGACGGGATCGCGAGAGACGATCACGCGCGTGCCCATCTGGGTCATGCCGAACAGCTTTTTCGAGAAGCCGTGGGGAAGACGGATGCAGCCGTGAGATGCCGGATATCCGGGAAGTGCTCCGGCGTGGAGCGCGACACCCGACCAGGTGATGCGCTGCATGTTCGGCATCGGAGCGCTGTCGTAGATGTTGGAATGGTGCATGCGTTTTTTCTGCACGATCGAGAACACGCCGGTCGGAGTCGCATGGCCGATGCGGCCCGTCGAGACTGGCGACGACGTTACCGGGCCATTCTCGTCATACACGGTGAGGCGCTGGCGATTGATCGAGACGTTGATAACGAGCGGACCTTTGCTCGCTCGCTCTGCAACATTCTCCTCCTTGCCTTTGCCCTTCGAAGATCTGGGCGCTTCGTCCAGAGTGGCGGAGGGCAGCCGTTTGACCTTCTTTGGCTTGTTGGGGCGGTAATAGGGTGCGCTGTAGTCGCCGAATAAGCCCTGCGCTCCGGCCTGCTGGATGGGCTGGCCGGAACCGGCTGCCAGAAACAGAGCGGTCAGCGTGACGAGGCCGAGCGTTTTGGCGGCGGCCGAGCCTTGCACAACGCGAAGAGCGGCTTTCGGACTATGCAACACGGCGTTTCCCCATCCCTGCAGGCCCAATTTTCAGAAAATTTAGTCTCGCCAAGGATTAACGCGCTCCGCCTAACGGCAGGTTAGCGGCTTCGTAAGGTTATCAGACAATCGCCGTGTGGGGCGTTTTGTGACAACACAGTGAGCGGATCGTCATTTATGTGTTGCTAAATATCCACGAATCAGCGTGCCAGCTGACGGCTGAAGACTCTTGCGAAAATTGACGCTGGACGAAGGGGCAGGTGGCGCCCTCGGCGCGTGGCGACTAGATTCAGCGTGACCGCTAAGGAGGGCCTTTCCAGTTCATGTCGCTTCACCCGACGTCCCGCCGCCTCATGGCGCCAGATATCGCCGCGCTCAAGAACGTGCGGCCAATCATTGCGCTCACGTCGTATCACGCGCATACGGCGGCAATCGCTGACAAATATTGCGATTTCCTGCTGGTGGGCGACAGCCTCGGCATGGTCATGCATGGGTTCGAGACCACGGTTCCAGTGACGCTCGACATGATGATCGTCCATGGGCGCGCCGTCGTCCGTGGTGCCAAGCGGGCGCTGGTGGCGATCGATATGCCGTTCGGGTCCTACGAGGAGAGCCCTTCGGTGGCTTTCCGCAATGCGTCGCGAGTGATGAAAGAGACCGATTGCGGGGCGGTGAAGCTCGAGGGCGGCCGGCGCATGGCGGAAACGACGCGCTATCTCGTCGAGCGCGGAATACCGGTCATGGGCCATATCGGCCTGACGCCGCAGTCGATCAATGTGATCGGCGGGTTCAAAACGCAAGGCCGGACGCGCGAGGAATGGGCGGCGATCGAAGAGGATGCGCGGGCGCTGGCGGACGCTGGCGCGTTCGCGATCGTGCTCGAAGCGATGTCGACGCCGCTCGCGGCAAGGATAACGGAAGCCGTGCCGGTACCGACGATCGGTATCGGGGCATCTTCCCACTGCGACGGGCAGATCCTGGTCATGGAGGATATGCTGGGGCTTTCTCCCCGCGTTCCGAAGTTCGTTAAGAAGTTCGGGGCGGTGGCGACCGCCATTGAGGACGCCATCAAGGATTACGCCGACGATGTGCGCGAGCGCCGTTTTCCGGCCGAGGAGCATACCTACGGCATGAAGGACGGGGGCGAGGCTGAGGGCAAGCCCACCCAGGCCACGAAAAAGCCGAAAAAACTGAGCACCTAGCGTGTTCTGCCGAGAAAGGTCGGGAACCTTCCTCTCATTAATTTGCCCTTGCCGGTCCTGGCGCGCTATCTAGCGGGCTGAGCGGCGGTTAGGGCGCGCCGTAATGCCGGATTTCACGTCGGTGCCAACCCGCCCGCAACACAGTCATTGGGCACGGAGCTTTAATGGTCGATAAAAACGACGCCCTCTTCCGCGAACTTCAGGAAGAAGTCCGGCGCGAACAGTTTCACAAGATCTGGCAGAAGTACGGCACGTATTTCATTCTGGCGGCCTTCGCCCTTGTAGCTGCGGTCGCTGGCATTCAGGTGTGGCATTCGCAGCGTTACGCCGCCAACAATGCCGCGGGCGCCGACTTCGAGGCCGCCGCCGCCCTTGCCTCTTCTGCCAAGACCGAAGATGCGCTCAAGGCGTTCAGCGCCATTTCCGCTAGCGGACCTAAGGGTTACGCGGCGCTTGCTAGCCTTTCGGAGGCCGGCGCGCTCCTCAAGCTCGACAAGAAAGCCGAAGCGCTCGCGATCTTCGATCGACTGGCGGCGGACGCTGCTGCTGATCGCTCACTTTCGAATTTCGCCCGTCTCCAGGCTGGTTCCTTGCGCGTTGGGGAGGCCGACTTTACGGAGATGGAGAATCGGCTCAAGCCGTTGATGGGCGAAGACAGCCCGTGGCGTCTCTCGGCGGGCGAGATGCTCGCCATGAGCGCAATCAAGGCCGGTAAGCTCGACGAAGCGCGGACCATTCTTCAACCTCTCGTCGCGAGCGCCGGCATGAACCAGGGTTCCTCGGTGAGGATCAACCGGCTGATGGCACAGATCGCGTCGAAGGAGCTGGGGTCGGCGGCGTCTTCAGCACCTGCTCCTGCAACGGCGACACCTGTGCCGGCGCAGATCGAAGAGAAGCCCGCGTCGGCCCCTTAAGGCCCGCTTCGGAGGCTCGCAATGATGCGCGATCGCTCACGCCGGACGGCTGCTCTCGGAGCAGGGCTGCTCATGATGGCGGTTGCGCTTGGCGGATGCTCGGACAGTATGCCGAGCCTGCCCAAAGTCAGCGAGCTCAATCCGTTCAAGGAGACTGTGCCGCCCCTTCCCGGCAAGCGCATTTCCGTGCTGCCCGCGCAGGAGAAGACCGTCGGCGAGTTGGCTGAAGCTACTGGGCCGATTCATCTGCCTCCGCCGCAGTTGAATGACTCTTGGGCGCAGCCGGGCGGAGCATCAAACAATTCGCCGGGACACCTCGCGCTTTCCAGCGCCACCCTGCGGCAGTCTTGGAGCGCAAGCGCCGGCCGCGGTAAGTCGATGGTGGGCCGGGTGACGGCTCCACCAATCGTGTACGACGGCCGCGTATTCACACTCGATTCCGACGGGGCTGTCAGCGCTTTCTCGATGACAGGCAGCTCACTCTGGAAAGTCAGTCTCGCGCCGACGACCGATAAGGCCGGACCGGGTTTCGCGGCTATTACCGAAAACATCATGAACCTGACGGCAGAGGACGGCGGCGGCTACGGCGGCGGCATCGCGGCCGAGGGCGGGCGTGTGTTTGCGGCGAGCGGCTTCGGGGCCGTGATCGCGCTCGATCCTTCGAACGGCAACCGTGTCTGGGAAAAAAACCTCAACGTTCCGATCCGCTCGGCGCCGACGGCTGCCGGCGATCGCCTGTTCGTGCTCACGATCGAGGGCAAGCTTTATTGCCTGTCCATCATCGACGGCGCGGAGCTGTGGGTGGTCCGCGGTCTGCCTCAGCAGGCGAGCCTGGGTCTGAACGCGAGCCCCGCTGTCGAGGGTGATGTCGTGGTCGTTCCATATTCGACCGGCGATCTCGTTGCGCTCAAGGTTGCGGACGGCAGCGGCCTTTGGTCGGAAAGCCTGTCTCGCCAGCGCACCACCTCGCAGCTCGCTTCGATGAGCGACGCAGCGCGTCCCGTGCTCGACAACGGCACCGTGTTTGCCGTGGGCCATGGCGGACGAATGGTGGCAACGGTCGCCAAAACGGGCGAGCGTCTCTGGTCGCTGACGGTACCTGGAACGCAGCCGCCGTACGTGGCGGGTGACAGCGTTTTCGTCGTGGATACGTCCGGTCAGCTCATGGCGATCAATCGCAAGGACGGGCGCATCCAGTGGACGACCAAGCTCCCTGGCTCGAACACGTGGGCGGGTCCGGTGCTGGCGAACGGCATTCTGTGGCTCGGTTCGAAGGAAGGTCAACTCGCCGGCGTTGAAGCTGCCACAGGGCGCGTGACCGGCCAGATGGATGTCGGCGGCGCTCTGTACATTCCGCCTGTCGTGGCGCAGGGCAAGATGTTCGTGCTGACCGACGACGCGAAGCTCGTCGCGTTCAACTGATCCTGGCCGCGGATGATAGCGCGCTGGCCCGACTACGTGTTGCGCGGCGCGGTGGCGATTGTTCTTCTCTTCGTGCTTGTACGGGTGTTCGGCGCGGGTGATGCTCCGACGACCATCTCTCCCACTCCCGTTGCGCAGCAGGCCGATCCGGCGGAGCGGGATCTTTTGGCATCAGTAAGCAATCCGAACGCCGTTTGGGAGAAGGTGGCGTTCGTTCTTCGCCGCCTGGGCTATCTCGATGACAATGCTACTGCGACCGAGGCGGACATCCGCTCCGGGCTCAAGCGCTACCAGCACACCGTGGCTCTTCTCGAAAACGGAATTCTCTCGCGCGAGGTGCTGGCCCGCATCCTCGATGAGCGCATGGTGCTTACCCCGTATATGCGACGCAAAGCGGAGGCGCATGGTCGTTGGTTTCTTACGCAGGCTGGAGCAGATTGCAGCATCTCGACGGGTGCCGTGAGAGTCGAAGGTCGCGTTCTCGCGACACGGATGCCGGCCCTTCGGATGGTCGCAAATCAAAGCCGATCGGACGGCGCGCTTGAGATCTCGTTTGGGCCGGAGGATCTATTCGATACCAGCAAGTCGCTGATCGTAAGCGGTGAGGGTGCGGATCTCACGCTCAAGCCGAATGGGACGCTGTCAGGTGGCGCTGCGCGCGATCTCATCCGTTCGCTGCGAAGCCAAAAGGACGACGTTCTGATCGAAGGTGCGTCGCTATTTGGAGGGCCGCTGCGATTGCGCTTCTCGACGCTTGGTTTCGATGCCGCTCTCGCGGCGCTGGGCGCTCGCTGCGGAGATCACTTTATCGAGAATTAGTGGTTATTCGGCGGCCGGTGCGGAAGCTTCGCGATTCTGGCCGAGGCCGAAGCGGCGCTCGATATAATCCTCGACGAGGGCTTTGAAGTCGGCCGCGATGTTGGGGCCGCGCAACGTCATCGCCTTCTTGCCGTCAATGAAGACGGGAGCGGCCGGGCTCTCGCCCGTGCCGGGCAGTGAAATCCCGATATCGGCGTGCTTCGATTCACCGGGGCCATTCACGATGCAGCCCATCACGGCGAAGCTCAGCGTTTCGACGCCTGGGTAACGCGTCTTCCAGTCCGGCATGCGGTCGCGGATCATGTTCTCGACATCGCGCGCGAGTTCCTGGAACACGGTGGAGGTCGTGCGGCCGCAGCCCGGGCAAGCGGCGACGACGGGCACGAACGAGCGGAAGCCCATGGTCTGCAGGATTTCCTGGCCAACCTTCACTTCCAGAGAGCGGTCGCCGCCGGGTTCGGGCGTGAGCGAAATGCGGATGGTGTCGCCGATGCCTTCCTGCAGCAGCACGCCGAGAGCGGCTGTGGACGCCACGATGCCCTTTGATCCCATACCGGCTTCGGTGAGACCAAGGTGGAGCGCGTAGCGGCAGCGCTCCGCGAGCATGCGATAGACGGCGATCAGATCCTGTACTGCCGAGACCTTGGCCGAGAGGATGATCTTTTCGGAGCCCATGCCGAGCTTCTCCGCAAGCTCAGCGGATATAAGCGCGGACTGCACGATGGCTTCGTGCATCACTTCGCGCGCATCCTTCGGTGTTGGCGACGCCGCGTTTTCGTCCATCAAACGTGTGAGCAGATCCTGATCGAGCGAGCCCCAGTTGACGCCGATGCGCACCGGCTTGTCGTGCTTCAGCGCGATATCGATGATATCGGCGAACTGGCGATCCTTCTTATCCTTGAAGCCGACGTTGCCGGGGTTGATGCGATATTTGTCCAGCGCTTCGGCGCAGGCGGGGTTTTCCGCCAGAAGCTTGTGGCCGATGTAGTGAAAGTCGCCGACCAGAGGAATACTCACGCCGCGCTTCAGGAGGCCGTCGCGAATGTGAGGCACGGCCTTGGCCGCTTCGTCCCGGTCGACGGTAATGCGGACGAGCTCGCTGCCGGCGCGGGCCAGGGCGGCAACTTGGTTTATCGTTGACTGGATGTCGGCGGTATCGGTGTTGGTCATCGACTGCACGACGACCGGCGCGCTGCCGCCAACGATGACGCCTGCCACGTCCACGGGAACGGACCAGCGGCGTAGCAAGCTAGTGGCCGGGTCTTGAGCGTCGGTTGTGGGGCGGTCGGTCATGGTTCAGGTGTAGCCGAGGTTTGCGCCGTCTGCCAGCAGGTACGTCAGGAACGCCTGGTTAAGGCGGCGGACGTCACCGAAATCGCGGCGATTACAGCCATGAACAGCACGATCGAGGGGCCGCCGGGCACGTCGAAGTTGAGCGACAGGGTGAGGCCCAAGATCACGCTGACGGCCGCGATGATGGCGGCGAGGAGCGCCATGCGCTCGGGCGTGCTCGACAATGGTCGCGCGGCAACAGCCGGGACGATCAGGAATGCGATGACGAGCAGGGCGCCGACGATCTTGATCGCGATCGCGATGGTGAGGGACAGCAACACGATGAAGATGGCTTTCACAACATCGCGCGGAACGCCTTCGGCGGACGCCAGCTCTTCGTGGACCGCGAGCCGCAGCATCGGCTGCCAAAGCTGCGCGAGCACCGCGAGAACGAGCGCGCCGCCTGCATATACCCAGATGAGGTCGGTCGTCGTCACGGCGAAGATGTCGCCGAACAGATAGCTCATGAGATCGACGGCGGGACCTTTGAGGCTCAACGTGAGGATGACGCCGAGTGCGAGCGCGCCGTGGTGCATGAGCCCGAGAATTGCATCGAGCGGCACGATTTTCTGGCGCGAGAGAAGAATGAGAATTCCGGCGATCGCGAGCGTGACGAGGATCACAGGCGCAGTGATGTCGATGCCGAGAAAGAGACCGAGCGCGATGCCGATGAGGCTCGCCTGCGATACGGTCTCGCCGAAGTAGGACATGCGGTTCCAGATGACGAGCGAACCGAGCGGTGCTGCAACGACGGCGAGCGCGAGCGAAGCGGCGAGCGCGCGCAAAAGAAACGGCTCGAGGTCGATCAAGATTTGCCTCCGGAGGGCGTGCCCGACTGGGTCGCCGGGGTCGTCTCGCCGGCGAGATCGTGGCGGTGATCGTGCCGATGCTGGTAGACGGCGAAATTGCGGGCCTGCTCGGCTCCGAAGAGACGCGTGTACTCGGGATGCTGCGCGACCGTCTCGGGAACGCCCGAGCAGCAGACATGCCGGTTGAGACAAATTACGCGGTCGCTCTGGGCCATGACGACGTGCAGATCGTGGGAGATCAGAAGCACGCCGAGGCCGCGTGTATCGCGCAACCGGCCGATCAGGGCGTAAAGCTCCGCTTCTCCAACGTAGTCGACGCCGCGGACCGGCTCGTCGAGCACGAGGAGCTGCGGGTTGTTGAGGAGGGCGCGGGCCAGCAACACGCGCTGCAGCTCGCCGCCGGAAAGTTCGCTCAGCTGCTGATGGATGACGCGCGCTGCTCCGACCTCCGCCAGAGCACTCGAAATCTTTTCTTTCCGCGCGCCGTCGCCAAGGGCGAGGAAGCGCTCGACCGTCATGGGAAGCGCCCGGTCGATATCGAAGCGCTGTGGAACGTATCCGATCCTGAGGCCCGGAAGTTTACGTACTGCTCCGCCGTCCGGTCTTTCGAGACCAAGAAGCGTGCGGACGAGCGTTGTTTTGCCGGCGCCGTTGGGGCCGATCAGCGTCAGAATTTCACGCGCGTGAATGTCGAGGTCGATGTCGGAAAGGATGACGCGGCCGGCGCGTTCAATTCTGAGGCCGCGGGTGCCGATCAGCGCAGTTGGATCGAACGAGGTGGGCGACGAATGTCCGCAGCTGCAATCGTGATCATGATGATGATCGTGTGCGTGGCCGTGCGCACCCACACGCGCGGTCGAGCCGGTCGTTTCCGAGCTCTCTCCGAGACGCTCCGTCATGCGAGACTTTCGCTTTAATCCTTTGCCTCTGCCGCGCAGCGCGGGCAGAGACCTTGTACCTCGACGAACTTAACACGCGGCGCGAACTTCGCACCACTCGCTGCGTCGCCTATCAGATCGAAGATATGCTGGCCATCGACCTCGCCCACGGCGCCGCATTTCTCGCACGACAGAAATAGCGGGCGTCGGCCGGTGCGGTGATCCATGCGCCGGCAGGCGAAGAAGGCGTTTTTGCTTTCGAGACGATGGATGACGCCGGCCTCGAGCAGCGCATCGATGGCGCGGTAGATCGAGATCGGGGCGACGCGGGTGCCTTTGTCGGCAAGCCGGGCCAGGATCTCGTAAGCGCCGATCGACGCGTAAGTGGCGGCGATCTCCTCGTAGACCATCTGGCGGAGCTTTGTGAACCGCAGGTTCTTGGCGGCGAACTCTTCGCTGGCGCGTTCGACTGCCTTCGCGAGGCGTTTCCCGTCGTTCTTCTTGTCCGGGGCGGGAAACGCGGTCCGGGTGGCGACGTCCGTCATTGCAAGCCTTTGGGTTGCGCGGTTTCGCAACAGAATACCATGACGTTTTCCCTTGCCTAGAGGAAACCGGTGGGAACTTTTCCTGTCCGTTGAATTGATCGTGAACAGAATTGGAGATCTGTGGGCTTTGCCACAAGGTCAGCGTGTATAGCGACAGTATTGCATGAACCCGTTTTTCGCCACGTTTCCGTGGTTACTGACATCGTTTTGCTCCGTGGGGATCTTGCGCAGCACTGCGCTTAGGGATTGCGGTCGCGTATTTCGTTCATGACTGTGACATCGTCCTATATCGTCGCGGCTCGCCGTTCTGCTCTTGGCCGAATTGGCGGCTTACACAAAAATAGGCGGCTCGCGGATCTTGCTGCGCCGATCGTGGCTGCGGCTCTGGAGGACGCGGTTATTTCGCCCTCCGAGGTGGACGAGTTTATCGTCGGAAATGCCTCCGAAGGCGGTAATCCGGCCCGCCTCATCTCTCTGGCTGCCGGACTACCCGAGATTGTCGCCGCGCATTCGATTGATCGCCAGTGTGCGTCCGGGCTCGATGCCATCGTTGCGGCTTGCCGTTTAGTGCAGGCGGGGGAGGCGGACGTCGTCGTCGCGGGAGGTGCGGAATCCCTCTCCAACGCTCCCTGGCGGGTCGCCAAGCCCCGGAGCCTCTATCAGACACCGCAGTTTATGCGCTTCGATCCCCTGGGGGCGGAGGCCTTCGGCGGGGATCTTTCCATGGAAACAGCCGAGTTGCTGCCAAAGCGGCTCGGCATCGGCCGGGAGCGGCAGGACGCGGTGGCCATGCAGTCGTTCGTGAAGGCGGACGACGCACGCTCTTGCCGGCGCTTCGTGGGGGAGATCGTGCCGCTGAGGGCGAACGCGGAGGAAGCACGCGACCAGAGCGCAAGCGGTCCGGAAATGGACGACCTCGAAGACATGGTTCCGTTCGTGACGCCCGACGGCACGCTCACGCCGGGTAACACGAGCAGCCTGCACGACGGGGCGGCGTTCGTCGTGGTGTTGAGCGAGGCGGCATGGCGCGCGCGTGGGAAACCTCCGGCGCTCAAGCTTGTCTCCACCGCGGCGCTCGGAGTTTCACCCGGCAGCGATGCCGAGGCGCCCATCGAAGCGATGCGGAAGCTCTACGGCCGGCTCAACGGTTTCAAGCGCGACGAGATCTCGGTGTTCGAACTCAGTGAGACTTCGGCTGCGCAAGAGATTGCTCTTGCTGAGTTGCTCGAGATCGATCCGAAGCGGATCAATCCGGACGGCGGCGCGGTTGCGCGCGGGCATCCGCTTGGCGCGGCGGGGGCAGTGCTCGTCGTACGACTGTTTTCAACGCTGGTTCGGGCGCAGAAATCCAAGTCGGCGCGTTATGGCGTGGCGACGCTCGGTGCCGTCGGAGGTCTCGGCATCGCGACGTTGTTCGAAGCTGTGCGTTGAAGCGCGGAAGCGACGGAAACCACGACGCCAATCGTTGTTCCTGCGGCGACGTCGCTGCGCGAGACGACATTAAATCGCCTTCATGTCGGGCTGTCGCCCAATTGCGGCCTGGGTATGGAATTAAATGGGCATAAGGGTATTTGCGCCGACGCACAACAGCTGGCCTTTCGCTTCGCATTCTCCACGACGAACTTTCATCACGTGGAAAACGCGGAAGGCGGTGCGAAAAAGGGATTAGGCCATGGGCTGGGACGTCAAGGCTACGGCGGACGGTGTCGTCCAATCGCTTCCTACGCTACCGAACATCACGCAGGACATCTCGGCGTCGCAGGTGGCGAACTGGGTGATGGTCAGCCTCGTCGTGCTCGGCGTTGCGAGTTTGTTGGTTCGTCTCTTGCCGAAGATCTGGGGTGAGATCGAAAAGACGCTGTTCACGAACTGGCGGCTAGCGCTCATCGGCGCTTCAGCGCTTCTCTTGTCGTTCGCCGGTGGCTGGACGACTTGGGACGGCATGCGGAACTTCACCGGGGAGTCGGTGCTGTCCGCGATGTTCACGTTCGGCATCCACGGCATCATGCTGATCGTTGCGTGGCTGATCGGTGAGAGCTTCGCGACAGGTATGAACCAGGTACGCGGGCGGAGTGGGCGCACGGTGAGCGCGCCGCTGGTTGCGCTGTCGCTGCTTGGTGGCGGCTTCGTTCTGGTGGCGCTCATCATCGGCATCGTTCATGTCGGCATGTCGAACGACCAGCTTCTTTATGGATTTGCTGGTGCTGGCGGGCTGCTTCTGGCCGTTTCCGCCGTCATGATGTTCTCGAAGAGCGACGTCATTCAGCCATATGCGCAGGGCGTGCGCATCATTGCCAAGAACGCCATGCTGTGGGTGATGTTCCTTGCCTGCATGGCGACGAGCGTGTTCTTCTCGTTCGACAGTCGCTTCAATGTGATCTTCCCCAAAGACCAGCGCGAGCGCGCGGCTGAGATCCGTACCAAGAATCAGGTTGCAGGCGTCGTCGCGGACATCGGCGAGACGATTTCGACGCGGCGTATCTCGGAAGCCGAGCGCCTGTTCCAGAGCGAAGGCTGGCACGCCTACGAAGCCGAACTCGGCAAGCTCTCGAAAGCGTCTGAAGGCGCCGAGCGCGAGATCGAAGCGCACTTCACGCGCCAGATGGAAGCTCATCGCTCGGCCATAGCCGAGCAGCAAGAGCGTATGGCGACCGCGACGAGCGGTCAGGCCGGGCTCGTGGGCAAGAAGGTGGCTCTCACCGACGAGCTTTCGCGCCTCAAGGCGGATCGGCCCGGGCTTGCTGCTGAGCTGATGGGCAAGAAGGGCGAGCTTGACGGCCGTGCCAAGGAAATCGACGCCAAGCGCGTCGAGGCCATGGCGGAAGACAAGGGCGTCGAAGGTACGCTGAAGGCCGGCAAGGGTCCGATTTATCGCGAGCGCATGGGCGAGCTTGGACGGCTGCGCGATTACTACAAGATCGGCGAAGAGCGCGTAAGAGACGCGCAGAAGCGCCTCGACGGCGTGGACACGCGCATCGCACAGATCGAGCGCGAGCTTGCGGGCGTCGACGGCGAACTCGCGAAGCTCAAGGGCGAGGCGACGACAGCGGAGCAGCGGATCTCGGCTGCGGAATCCTCTCAGCTTGGGCAAGAGGGCACCAAGGTCGATCCGGCGCGGGTGCGCGGTTCGTTCGAGAAGGCGCGTGCGGAATTCCGTCAGGACCCAAGTTCGGAACGTCTTGGCGAGCTTCATCAATACTGCGTGCAGCTTTACGACGCGATGATCAGCACGGAAGCAACCAAGGACCGGGTGCGGAACATCGATTGCGATCCGAAGCAGGCGGTCGAGGCGGCGGCGGTCGTGTTCGGGCTGAACACGGGTCTCAAAGCCTACGGATCCAACTGCGCCGGTGGCGACAAGGTGCCGACGACGGGCGGCGTCGATCCTCTGCTCGACTTCGGCCGCAGGTGTCTTCGCGATTCCGGTCTGCCGAGCGCAGATTCCAATGCGATGGGCGAGCGCCTGTCTGCGATCGATCTCAATCGTGACGACAAAGCGCACAACTTCGTTGTGTCGCTCAACGCGTTCCAGGACGGCAACCGTCTCGCCTATCTGGCTCTCGCGATTGCCATCGGCATCGACAGCTTGATCTTCATGACGGGTCTTTTCGGCGCCAACGCCGTGCGTTCGCCTCTGTCGGATGTTCCGAGCATGAAGGCGCGCAACTCGCAGGAGCTCAATGCGATGATCGAGACGGCGCTGTTGCCGGATCGGTTCCGCAAGGCGCGTCTCGTGGGGCAGGCCATGCACCCGATCGAGAACCTGGAAGGCTACTCCAACGAGGTGCGGCTGGACGAGCTCGATCCGGAAACGGCGGTGCAGGTGCGCGATGTGCTGAACGCGGGTGCGATCATTGGTGCGGTGAAGCGCGGACAGGAGCCCGGCCACTATCTCGTGCGGTCCGAGTTGCTCGAGTTCCTCAACACCGTGATCAAGCGGGAGCTCGAAACCAACAAGGCGCAGGCCGAGGCCGGCATGCTCAACGATCAGATGGAAGAGCAGCTCGTCGTTGCGTTGCTGCCTGAAGTCGCGATGAACGCAGAGGCGGTGCTGGCGGAGCTGGTGCCGATCGACGAAGCCAACGGCTTCACCTCGCAGGTCGGTATCGACGAGGTGGACGAAGATATTCGTCCCGTCGTTCTCAACGTGCTCAACACCGGCGCGACGTTCTCGCGCGTCCAGCACATCAAGAACAGCCAGAGCTATTACGTCCACAAGGATCTCTATAAGGCGCTTGCGCGCATTCGTGCGCGCGAGGTCGGACGCCGCGACGTGCAGCAGCGGCAGTTCGCGCAGATCGAGCCGCGTGCAGGAGCCAAGGCGGGCGGTTCGCTGACGCCGCCGCAAAGGGCGATCGCCGATCAGACGCGTCTGAAAAAGGCAGGTGAGGTCGAGGAAAGCGAGCCGGACTTCCTCAACGGGCTGATCGAAGCGCTTGGCGTCGATCCGGTGTCGTTCACGTCTCTACAGGGGGGCGCATTCGAGGCTGCAAGCGCTGCGGCGGAAGTTCTGTTTTCTCTGCGCCAGGGCAACCGCCTGCTCGATCAGGAACTCACCGCGCGCGATCAGCAGGATCATGCGCGTCTGGAACGCGTGTTCGCGCATCTCGACAGCCAGATCGCGGTCGATGACGGACGCAAGCGTCAGCGGCTTGTCGCGGCCTGGGAGGAGATGGAACAGAGCTGGCCGGTCATCATGTTGCTTCCGAACGGGCCTTACGAGGCGGTCTCGGCTGAACTCATCGAACAGCTCGAACCGGATAGCGGAGCCGGCATGCTCAAGGGCGACGATCAGCTTTTGCTCGTCATCGCGCGCAGCATCCATCAGGCTCTCTCATCCAACCCGCGCGTCACGGACAGGGATTGGATCAATCTCGAAAAGCAGTTTCAGCTCGTGCTGCGGACGCCCACTCAGCAGGTCGCAGATGGCGACGTGAAGCGCACGCTGAACTAGGACCAGCGAAAGACTAAGTAGAAGCCCGCGTGGTATGGCCGCCATCGCGGGCTTTTCTTTTTTTTGACATCGACGCTGCGCGGTTCGGCCACCAGTTTCGCATCCTTCCGCCGCCTCTCGATCCTAGGGTTCAGTCTTCATGCTGCATACTTAGATCGAGGAGATTTCCATGTCGTTCGTGCGGACGTTTTCTTCTCTATTCGCTTTGGCCGCTGTCGGCGGCGCATTTCTCTTTTCGCCATCAACAGCGCGCGCCGCGGAAGTCAAGATCGGCGCCGAGCTCGGCCATTCCACGATTGCTCGCAAGAGCACGGAGCGCGTGTATCTGAGGCTTTCGCTCAAAACGCTTGCAGCCAAGGAGCGCAAGGATCGCCCGCCGATCAACGTCGCGCTCGTGATCGATCGCTCGGGCTCGATGTCCGGAGACCGGCTCGCTGCAGCGAAGAAGGGCGCGCATACGGCGCTCGAACGGCTCTCCGGCCAGGATATCGTTTCGCTCGTCTCCTACAATCATGAGGTCGATGTTCCCTCCAAGGCCGGCAAGCTGGGCTCGGATCGGCGCGAGATAGAACGCGCCATCGATGGTCTCGTGGCATCGGGCACGACGGCGCTTTATGCCGGCGTCAAGGAAGGCGGTGAGCAGGTGAAAGCCTTCCGCTCCGATATGCAGGTCAACCGCGTGGTGTTGCTTTCGGACGGTCTCGCGAACGTCGGGCCGAGCACGCCGGGTGAGTTGGCGGAACTCGGGCGCGAACTCGCATCAAAGGGCATATCTGTTTCCACCATCGGCCTCGGCCTCGAATACAACGAGGACTTGATGCAGCGCCTTGCGGCCGCGAGCGACGGCAATCACGTGTTCGTCGAGCGGCCGAGTGATCTCGCGGAGATTTTCGACCGCGAGTTCGGCGACGCGCTTTCCATTGCGGCGCGCGACATCGTCATTCAGATCGAGTGCAAGTCGGGGTTCACGCCGAAGCGTGTTCTCGGCCGCGACGCGGATATTTCCGGGAGTCGCGTGACGCTAAAGCTCAATCAGCTTCCGGCTGACAACGAGCGCTATGTCGTGGTCGAGCTCGAAGTTCCGTCCGGGCTCGCTGCTGCGGAAGGTGACATCGCCGACGTAGACGTTGCGTATCTCAATCTCGACGACGGAGCGCGGGCCGAAGTCAAAACCAGCGTCAAGGCGCGCTTCACGGAGGACGCCAAGGAGGCGGAAGCCAGCATCAACAAAGGCGTCATGAGCCAGGTTACGGAGCAGGTCGCGACCGAGAACAGCGAGAAGGCCGTTGAGATGCGTGACGCAGGCGATGTGGCCGGCGCGCGCAAAATGCTGGAAGACAATGCCGCCTATCTCAACAGCGCGAAAAGTTCGCTCGGTGCGGGTGCGTTGGCGGCGCCCACCGCGTCGATCTCGAACCTCGACAAGCTCGAAGCGAAGAGCCGGGAGGCGGCGGGCAACCTCGAAGGCGAGAGCTGGGACAAGACGCGTAAGGTCATGCGTGGTGATCAGCATAAATCCAAGACGCAGCAAGCTTACTAGCTGCGGCGAGATGGATGAGTTGGACTGTCGCTCGGCCTTCTTGACCGCTTGTAGGCCGGTAGGGACCAAAAGCCGAGTCAACTGGACATCAGCGAGGTGTCCTGGTTAATGCTCGCATGTTTCCACGTGAACGGACACGCCATGCTTCGGTTCGAAGTGCTCGCTGGTCTACCTGGGTATGGTCCCATGCCCCTTCCCTTTGCGGCAGGGGCATATAGGGGGGCTTGGAGCGGTCATAGCGAAGGTTTTATTGTTCGCTTCCACCCGAAATCTCGGGAAACCTGGGTTGGAAACTTTCAACCTGAGACAGGCGGCTGGCGGGGCATACTCCGACACCCGAACGGAAATCATCTCGTAGTTGTCGCCTCCGGGTTCGGTTACATCGTGGACCCGGAGACGTGCCAACTTGTTTCCATGCTGGACGGCTGTATTCAGCATGCCCTTGCTTTGCCGGATCTTGATGCGATCATCTTCTCGGATGGGTTACGCTTTGAGGCAATCACGAGTGGCGGCGTATGGTGGCAGAGTTCACGAATCTCCTGGGATGAAATTAGAAACATAAAGATAGAAGGCGCAATTCTGCACGGAGAAGCATCATCCGTCCCTGCTCCGAGCGATGGTGATTGGGTTCCGTTCACTCTGGATCTAACAACAGGGCAGTGCGAAGGTGGCGTCTTCGAACAAAAGATGCGCCGCGCCGTTCGCGTAACTCGGACCAGAAATAGCCTCGACTGACAGATGTCCGCTTCCGATCGATTTTGTTCGGGCGTCTGCACACCCCAAATAAAAACGGCGGTGAATATCACCGCCGTTGGAAATGACTCGGATTAAAGCGCTGCTATTTCGGAGCGAGGACCATCACCATCTGGCGGCCTTCGAAGCGGGGCTCCGATTCCACCTTGGCGATCGGCTCGACGTCGTTCTTGACGCGCACGAGCACGGCCATGCCGAGCTGCTGATGCGCCATCTCACGGCCGCGGAACCGAAGCGTCACCTTCACCTTGTCGCCTTCTTCGAAGAAGCGTTTGATGGCGCGCATCTTGACGTCGTAATCGTGATCATCGATGCCCGGACGCATCTTGATCTCTTTGATCTCGACGATCTTCTGATGCTTGCGCGCTTCAGCGGCCTTCTTCTGCTCTTGGTATTTGTATTTGCCGAAGTCGAGAATCTTGCAGACGGGGGGCTCGGCATCAGGCGACACCTCAACCAGGTCAAGCCCGGCTTCCTCCGCGCGCGCCATCGCGTCGATTTTGGTTACGACGCCAACGTTCTGCCCTGTCTCGTCAATTAGCCGTACTTCACGCGCCCGGATCGCGTCATTGATCTTCGGGCCGGTCGGCTCGCGCTCGGCTGCGCCACGCATAGGCTTGCGGATGTTCAATCTCCATCAGTAATTTCAGTCGATCGGCAATAGCTAAGGCAGGTGCCGCCAGAACACAACGGCCCACGACGGTTCGTTCAGACAGATTATATTCGGCAGTGGGCTGTTTAGTATTTTTCCGGAGAATTGTGAAGAACCTCGCGGAAGTCAAGCGGAGGAGGTCTATGCAACGCTGGCCGGACCGGATTGATCCCCGGTTTCAGCGATAAGCGGCTGCCAGCTCGGTGCCCAGCAGGCCGTCATAAACCTCGAGCGTTTGTTTCCGCATGGAGTCGAGGCTGAACAGGGTGGTGGCCCGCGTTCTGGCGCGTGTCGCCAAGGCTGCCAAGGCTTCCGGCGAGAGGGAGAGCGCTTCGCCCATGGCGTCGGCGAGCTTTCGGGCGTCTCCCGGAGGGACGAGCCAGCCGGTCATTTCCTGTGGTGGGAATGGTGGGACGGCGGCCACCGTCTCCGGTGGAGCACCAATGTTGGTGGCGATGACCGGACAGCCCATGGCCTGGGCTTCCGTCGACACGCGGCCGAAGGCTTCGGGCTCGATGGACGCGACGATGGCCAGATGGGAGATAGCGAGGGCGGCGGGCACGTCCTCGACGTGGCCCGGAAGGATCACTTTGTCCGTGAGGCCAGCGGCGGCGATCTCGCCTTCGAGGCGTTGGCGGTAGGCCTCGCGGCCCTGATCGTCTCCTGCGAGCACCACCAGAGCACTTCCGAGACGCGCCTCCTGCTCCAGGATGCGCGCGGCTTCGATGACCGTGCTCTGGCCCTTCCAGTTCGTCAGGCGTGCGGGCTGCAGAATGATGTGAGTTTCGGGTGAGGCTTTGAGCTTTGCGCGCAGGGCCTGCTTGCGATCTTCCGAAATCGCGGTGGGGTCGTACCGTTCGCCGTCGACGCCGCGATAGATGACCCGGATGCGATCGCGCGGCGTGCCGTAGCGCTCCTCGACGAGGCGTTTGGTGTATTGCGAGTTGGCGATGACGACATCACCTTTGGCCATGACGCCGTTGTACTTGTTCTTCAGCCGCGACTTTTCGTTATAGGCGCCGTGGTAGGTGGTGACGAACGGCTTCCCGGCGCGGCGCGCGGCGATCATGGCGCTCCATGCGGGGGCGCGGCTGCGGGCGTGCACGAGATCGACGCCTTCGTCCGCAATCATACGCTCGATCGCGCGCGCGTTCCAAAGCATGCGGACAGGGTTCTTCGTTGCTGCGGCGAACGGCACGAACTCGCCGCCATGCGCTGCGACGCGTGGGGCCAAGCGTCCGCCCTCGGAGAGTACGATGGCGCGGCCGCCGGCGCGCACGATGGCATCTGCGATCTCGACCGTGGATAGCTCCGCGCCGCCGGTGTCGAGCTCCGGGATGATCTGAAGTATGGTCGGGCGCTTATCGGCCAAGCCGGCCTCCGAATAATGAGATAGGGCTTCATAGGATGGCAGCGCCAGAACCGCAATTCATCACTGTGGGAACAGGTGAGAACGCACGTAAAATCGCGTGTCTTTCACAGCTTCCCGCGCGGGAAGACGGCCTCGGGCTGATGTGGCTGATCGGGCTCAAATCCGACATGGTCTCGACCAAGGCCGAGGCTTTGGCGGAATGGACGGCGGACCGCGGGCTCGGCTACACGCGCTTCGACTATTCCGGACACGGACGCAGCGGCGGTGAATTTGCGGACGCAACTCTGAGCGATTGGCTCGACGAGAGCGAAGAGGTCTTTCGCAGTCTCACACGTGGACCGCAGATCCTCGTGGGTTCGAGCACGGGCGCACACGTGGCGCTTCTGCTTCTGCGCCGCCTGATGGATCGTGCGCCCGACGAAGCCAAGCGTGTGCGCGGTCTCGTGCTCGTTGCGCCAGCCTGGGATCTCACGGATCTCATGTGGGGGCAGCTGCCGGACGACGCACGCCGCGACATCATCGAGAAAGGGCAATGGGTCCGGCCCTCGACCTACGATCCTAAAGGCTATCCGATCACGAAGCGCTTCATCGAGGATGGCAGGCGTCATGTGTTCAAGGGCGCGGACTTCGATCCCGGAAGGCCTGTGCTGGTTCTGCAAGGCGTGGTGGATCGCGACGTGCCTGTCGAACATGCGCGGGCGTTGAAATCGGTTCTGAAAGGCGACTGGGTGAAGATCACGGAAGTGCCGGACGGCGAGCATCGTCTTTCGAGGCTGGAGGATCTTGAGAAGCTCTACGGGCTCGTCGAGCAGCTCGCGTAGCGGCAGCGAATTCTAGAGCCGTTCCGATTTTGGTGGAATCGCGTAACGGCTCTAGGGTTCTGTTTTGTCGTGCTTCTTATCGGAAAACCGGTTCCAATCCCGGATCAAGTCCGGGACAAGCTTTTTCCGGAAGCACTCTAGCCTTCGGAGGCTTTCGAGCGCGGCAGGTTGGCGAGCACAAACAGGTTCAGGCCTTCGAGGCGTCGCGCCGCGGCCCAGTTCAATACGGATGCGGTCGTGATGGCGGTGGACGTTGCGATCGCGGCACCCGTCACGCCCCACAGCGGGATGAGGATCAGGTTCAGGGCGACGCAGACGAACGCGGCGATGCCGATCGACACCGCGCTCGCGCGATGGTGGCCCAGCATATTCAGAATAGTGTCCGCAGGCCCAGTTGCGGCCTTTGCAAGGATGCCAGCCGCAAGGATGAACATCAGCGGGTAGGCTTCGGTGAAGTGGTCGCCGAAGCTCGCGAGAACGGGATAGCCGACTGCGAGGATGCCAATCGTCACGGTGGCCGACGGAACGAACGTCCAGCGAACGGCCTTGCTCACGAGCGCGCGGACTTGCTCGTCGTTGCCCAATGCGCGCGCGGCGGCGATGCGGCCTGCATATGCGGTGCCTACGGCGTAGTGAATGAAGAGTGCGAGAGCTGCCGTTTTGGCGGCGGCGTAGTAGATGCCGGTTTCTTCCGAAGGGCGGAACATCGCGAGCAGCAATACGTCGGCGTTGGCGATGGCCATGTCGCACATGGTTCCCGCGAGCATCGGCAGCGAGATCTTGAACCAAGTCGGGAAATCATACGCTGGCGCACTTTGCGGAATCGCAGCGGCGACGCGCTGGCCGATGAGGTGTGTCTGCAGGACTGCCGCCAAAAGGAGCGTCGCGAGCGCGATCACCATGCCGGTGACGGCGTCGGACGGGAAGCCGAGCCAAGAGGCGATCGGCACGAGCATGACGAGTGCGATGGGACGCACGATGTACGCGGGGCCGATGGCTTCGACCGTCCAGCCCTGGCCGCGGCCTAGGCCGTCCTGAACGTCCGAGAACGCAAAGATGGGAAGGCACAGCATCGCCAGCATCATCGGGATGCCGAGCGGTGTGCCGCCGTGATGGCTTGCGATCCAGAGTACGATCGTGCCGACGAGGGCGATCACAGTGGCAGAGCTGAGCGCAACCATGCGGCCGCCTCGGAGCAGGCCGCGAAATGACGCGTAGTCTTTGTTCGCATTGTATTGCGGGCCAAGGCGCATCATGGCGGTCGTGAAGCCGAGGCTGCAGAGCGCGCCGAGCACGAGCACGCATGTCCAGGCCGTAACGAACACGCCGTATTCGGACGCGCCTAGCCAGCGGGCCAGCGCGATCTGCGTGATGAACAGCAGCGCGGCGCTGCCGGCGCGGATAGCGAAGACGCTGACGGCATCCCAGCTTTCGGCATGCGTCGTGCGGCTGTGGAGCAGGCGATCGAAAGCGGTTCTGATGATGGAAGGCGGTTCGCTGCGGGCGTCAAGCATGGCTGCGCCCTCCAGCCTGAGTTTGAGTGTCGGCATCGACCAGTCCCCAGATCAGCGCCATCAGCAGGAAGAAATGCCGCCAGTGATCGGTGTCGATCACGAAGCCTTCGAATACGAGACCGGCGAAAGCGGTCGTGGCGACGATCACCGGTCCCTGGAGCGCGGTGCGGCGGCGAATTGCGTAGAGGCCAGCGAGCAGCGTTCCGAAAACAGAGATGATGTAGAGCGTGCCGCCGATCCAGCCTGCGTTGAGGAATTGACTTAGATAAACGTTGTGAGCTTCTTCCGGATGATAGGTGTCGCGGAATGTGTGCGTGCCGATGCCGAACGGGTTCTCGAGAATGAGACCAACAGCTTTGGCTTGTCCGCCGAAGCGACCATCCGGCCCGAGGTCGTACGACTGATCGAGGCTCGCGCGTTCTTCGAAAAGGCTTTCGACCGACTCGAGTTCAAGCGCGCCGCCGATGGCAGTCGCGAGCGCGACCGTGCCGAGCGTGGCGACGACGATGAGGCGGCGGTAATCGGTGTTGCGCCGCGTAGTGACGAGCAGGAGCCAGCCCGCGATGAGGAGCGACAATGCTGCCGAGGCCCACGCGCCGCGAGAGAACGATAGCAGGAGCGCGAGCACGAGCGGAAGCGCGACAGCCGCGGCGATGAAGGCATGGCGCAGCGGCAGCCGTAATGTCGCGTACGCCAGAAATACGATGGCGGGCGCCACGGCTGCGCCGAGTACGTTCGGATCCTTGAAGGTTCCGCGTGCGCGGCCATAGTTTGTGAACAGCTCGGTGGTCGCTGGAATGATCTGAAAGTAGCCGATCAACGCTGCCGCGGTCGCGAGCAGGCAGCCCATGACGTACCCGATCATGACGAGGCGAAAGCGCGGAACCGGGTCAGCGGCGATGTAGCCGGCGAGCACATAGGAGCCGCCTGCCAGGAAGAGCGTCACGATCTGATGCGTAACCGCTGTGTCGAAGGTGGTCGATACGGAGCAAGCGGCGAGGCCGAACGCGACGAACACAATCCAGATCGCGAAATTCAGCGTGGTAAATGGGCCGAACCGCAGCACACCAAGCATGGGCAGGCCGACGATCACACCGGCCATCAGAACGTCCGCGATCGCAGGTTCCGAGAAGACGATCGAACTCGTTCCCATCGCGAGCGAAACGGTGATCGCGGCGATAGTCGCGGCCGAGACAGTCCAACGCGACGGAACGGGCGTTTCCGCCTGATCCACCGCGTGGCGCGATGCACTCGCAAATCTCGTCGCAGCCTGGATCATCACACTAGTACGCGTTCTTTCCGGTCAGCAGAACGAAAGGCGTTGCGGCGATGATGTAGAGATCGAACGCGAGAGACCAGTTGTCGATGTAGTAGAGATCGGCTTCCACGCGGCGCTGGATCTTTTCGTGGGTGTCCGTCTCGCCGCGCCAGCCGTTGATCTGAGCCCAGCCTGTCACGCCAGGCTTCATGCGGTGACGGGAGAAGTATTCGCTGACGACCGTCTGATAGAGGTCGCTCGATGCTTTGGCTTCTGTCGCGTGCGGGCGTGGGCCGACGAGCGACATCTGACCTTTAATGACGTTGATGAGTTGCGGAAGCTCGTCCAGGCTTGTTTTGCGGATAAATCTGCCTACAGGCGTGACGCGCGGGTCGTCCTTCGTGACGAGCTTAGACGCGGTCACGTCCTGCTTGTCGGTATACATGGAGCGGAATTTCAGAACTTCGATCAGCTCGTTGTCAAACCCATAGCGGCGCTGCTTGAACAGGATTGGGCCTTTGCTGTCCAGGCGGATGGCGAGGGCAACGAGCGCCATGACGGGGGCGACAAGCATGAGCAGCAGAGCGCCGATGACGCGGTCTTCGATGTTCTTGATGACGCGGTCCCAGTCGGTCAGCGGGCGGTCCATGAGTGTCAGCATGGGCACGCGGCCGATGTAGGTGTAGGCGTTCGAGCTGAGACGCAGGTGTGAGCTCAGCGCTGAAATGCGGATGTCGACGGGCAGCGCGAACAGGCCCTTGAGGATCTCCATCAGCCGGCGTTCAGCAGCCATCGGCACGGTGACAATGATAAGATCGATTCCGGTGTTGCGCGAATAGGCGGGGAGCTGGTCGATGGTGCCGAGCTTCGGATAGCCTGAGATGCTGTCCGCGGAGCGCTCGTCCAGGCGATCGTCGAAGACGCCGAGAATGGAGAGTTCCTTGTGGTTTCCGCTTTCGAGCGTATCGATCAAGTGCTCGGCATCAGGACCGCCGCCGACGATCACGGTGCGGCGTACGAGACGACCGGCGTCGGTCAAAGCGGCGAGAATGCGAGCGATGCCAGCGCGCGAGGCCGCCATCAGGGCAATCGCGGACGCCAGCCACGTGACTCCTGCCAAGGGCGAGATCATAGGCAGGCTCAATAGGACAGCAGCGCCGAAGGCGATGCAAAATACGATCAGCGCGCTTTTAGCGACTTTGCCGGCTTGCTCAAGCGGCCGGCGCAGAGCTTGGATCGAATAGGACCAGTTACGACGCAGCTCCATCGTGGTGGCGAGGGCGACGAGTGCGCACCAGAGTGAGACCGCCAGCGTGCTCGGCGTCTCCTCGCCGACGGAGAGGATCGCGAAGGCGCCCGTCACCATGACGACGATGACGTCCAGCGCGGCGGTGACGAACAGGAGCTTCGGTCGCGAGACGTTGCGGCGCTTGTCGCAGAAGGCGCGGTCGAACGCGTTCGTCATTGCGCCCGTGGCTCGAGCGAGGCTCCAGCGGGGGCGGCCAACGACGAGGTTGTCAGACGGGTCATGCGAAAGAAGGGTCATTACTCGGCTGCCGGCATTTCGATGAGATTTGCTCAACCATGCGGAAGCTTCGTCTCAATCCCGTAAAATTCTCCGTGAACGTGGCCTCCGAAGAGCGCTGGCATGTTCAACTCGTTGGGGATGGTTAGGAATTGGTTGAGGGCGGTTCCGGATCGGATCAGGCAGCGGCGGGCGGTATCATTCCGTGAAGGTTTCCCCAATGCCGTCTTTAGTAGGCAGGCCGCTGTGACATAGAGATATTAAGCTCTCGCGCATGCGTCCCGCGCTGGACCCAGGCGAGGGGCTCCCCTTAACGTGGCTCGGACGATTCTTCTTGTGGGCAGGTGAATGACATACGCAGACTCGACCGTTCAGGCTGTTGGTAACACGCCGCTCATCAAACTTCGGCGCGCATCCGAGGAAACGGGGTGCACGATCCTTGGCAAGGCCGAATTCATGAATCCGGCTCAATCTGTGAAGGATCGGGCGGCGAAGTTTCTGATCGAGGACGCGCTTCGTCGCGGCAGTATCCAGCGGGGCGGCGTCATTGTCGAAGGCACGGCCGGCAATACAGGGATCGGGCTCGCCGCTTTGAGCCGGGCGCTCGGTTTGCGTGCGGTGATCGTGATGCCGAATACGCAGTCGGTCGAAAAGAAGGATGCGGTGCGTGCGCTCGGCGCGGAACTCGTTGAAGTGCCTGCTGTGCCTTACGCTAACCCCAACAACTACGTGCACTATTCGCGCAGGCTGGCGGACGCGCTTGCGAAGAGCGAAGCCAACGGAGCGGCGTGGGCCAACCAATTCGATAATGTCGCGAACCGCGACGGGCACGCAGCGACGACTGCGGAGGAGATCTGGGCGCAAACGGATGGAAAAGTCGACGGCTTCGTCTCTGCGGTCGGTACGGGCGGAACGCTTGCAGGCGTCGCGCTCGGATTGAGATCGCGTAGCGGGTCGGTGAAGATCGCATTGGCGGACCCGCCCGGTGCCGCTCTCTATTCGTTCTATACGAAGGGGGTTCTTTCGGCGGAGGGGTCATCCGTAACGGAAGGTATCGGGCAAGGTCGCATCACGGCGAACCTCGAAGGTTTTGTGCCGGATTTCGCGTATCAGATTCCTGATACCCAATCGGTGCCAGAGATCCATCGCCTCATCGTGGAAGAAGGGCTTTGCCTCGGAGGTTCGAGCGGCGTGAACATTTGCGGTGCCATCGCGCTCGCGCGCGAGCTGGGTCCGGGGCACGTGATCGTGACGATGCTTTGCGATCACGGCACGCGCTATCAATCAAAGCTGCTCAACGCGGAGTTTTTGCGCTCAAAAGAGCTGCCGGTGCCGGAGTGGCTAGCGAAACGCGCGCCACTTCCGGATGTGTTCGCCTAACTCACGTCAATCGAACGCCGTCCTACTGTAGGCGCGTCTGGATCAGGGTTGCGGCCGGCTGTGTGGAGAGGCCGCTTGCGAGGGCGGCTTCGAGCGCTGCGGTTCCAGCTTCTGCGGCGAGCGCTTCCGGGACGATCCATGCCCGCCAGGTTCGGGCGGTGAAGGTCTTGTCGCAGTGGAGCACGCCGCGCGCGAGGCGGCACGAATGATCGGCCTTGATCTCCAGGAACTCGCGCCGGTCGTGGCGCATGATCCGCATATCGATCGGCTGGATCATCGCGGTTGAAGCCTTGAGGTCCATGCCGCGGAAGGCGCACGTGAGGCGATGGTTGCACGCAGCCGCGCGCTGGCCGAGCGTGTTGCCGCTTCCGAGAGCCCGTCCTCGCGGCAGGAGTTTGGCGGACGTGCCGGTGCCAGCGCCGATCCAGCAGGTCGCGTTCGTGCAAAGGATGGGGTCTGCGACTTTCTTGCCGTAACGGCGGATGCCGTTCGTTCCAGGCTCCATCACGAGGAGAATGGTGACGCGCGGCGCGGTTTCAGGCGGCTTTGCGGTTGAAAGCAAAGTCCGCGGTTCGGAAGGACGAATGTCTTCTTCCCGCTCAGCCGTGACGGTGTTTTGTGGGGTCTCGACGATTGGTTTTGCCGGTGCGCGGGGCGTCTCACGAGCCAGCCGTTCCTTGGCCTTACGCTCCTCCTCGAGGCGCAAAAGGCGGTCCGTCAGACGCTGGTGCTCGGCTTCCCGTTCGGACGCGAGGGCTTTTTGCTTCTCGTTTGCTTCTCGCTGCTCTCGTGCAAGGCGATCGCTTTCTGCGCGTTGCTTTTCTTTCTCTTCGGCGAAGCGGCGCCACTCGGCTATACGGCGCTCTTCTTCGTCTTTGCGCGTTTGCTCCGCCATATACTGTTCACGGGCGATACGCTGCTCTTCCGCGACTCGGCGTTGTTTCTCCGCGCGTTCGTCTTCAGCGCGACGTTGTTCGGCGACTCGTTTCTCTTCGTCTGCGCGTCGCTTTTCTTCGGCTAAACGCGTTTCCTCCGCCCGACGGCGTTCCTCGGCGACGCGACGCTCCTCATCTTTCTTGGCTTGCTCCGCCATATACTTTTCGCGCGCGATGCGCTGGTCTTCAGCGAGACGGCGGGCTTTCTCGGCACGCTCCTCTTCAACGCGCCGTTCCTCAGCAAGGCGTTTTTCTTCGGCGACGCGCTGTTCCTCTTCGGCGCGATGTTCTTCCGCAAGGCGCTTTTCCTGCACGATGCGTTCTTGCTCGGCAGCGATGCGCGCTTTTTCGGCACGCTCAGCCTCGGCGCGGCGTTCGTCCTCGCGGCGTCTTTCGTCCGCCTGACGCTTCTCCTCGGCGATGCGGGTCTGTTCGATCCGCTGTTTTTCGGCCGTGGCGTGGCGTTCTTCGGTAGTGCGTAAGCCATCCTCGACGCGCTTCAGCTCGTCCTTGCGTTTCTCGCCTGCGGCGCGGCGCTCGTTTTCCGCAGTCACGCGCTCCTTCTCGAGCGAGGCTTGGCGTTCGTTAGCCTCCAGCCGGGCGCGTTTAAGCATCTCGGCCTCTTCCAGGGCGAGGCGAACTTTTTCGTCATTTTTTCGCTTGGCTTCGGCGGCGCGGCGCTTCGCAGCTTCGGCTTCGCGCTTCTTCTTTTCGGCGGCGAGGCGAACTTTTTCTTCGTCCGCTTTCTTAGCTGCTTCGGCCTTGCGTTTGGCGTCCGCATCAGATTTGCGCTTGGCGTCGTCTTCCTGTGCGCCGGTGGCGAACTTCTGAGCGAGGAGATGAGCGGAGTTCTCGTCGGCCGCTGCCGGGATTGCGCAAGCCAATGACACGCTCATGACAACTGCCCTGAGCGGAGCGCATCTTCGCTGTGACATGGAACGACCTGCTTCTCGGAAAAAGGACGACATCGAACGCCATAACTTCGACGAAGCGATTAACTTCGAGCGTGCAGTATCTTTCTCTTCGATTTCGGCAACAAAGCGGAGGGACGCTGTCGGTTTGTTCAGCTTGCGGGATAAAAAGCGTCAAGAAGCGGTATCGGCAAGTATGCCGGAGAGGCCTTCGCGATAGCTTGGGTACGCGAGCGTTACGCCGAGGTCGTCTTTCAGTCTCGCGTTCGAGACGCGGCGGTTCTCGGAATAGAAGCTGCGGCCCATGGGTGATAGTTGCGCGTCTTCGAAGCTTACCTCAGGGGGAGCCGGCATTTGGAGGAGTTGCGCCGCATAAGCGACGACGTCCTGCGGCGGGGAAGGCTCGCCGTCCGTCACGTTATAGACGGTGTGTGCGCCTCGTCCCTCGGCGGCGGCGAGCAGCACGCGGGCAATGTCGTCAACGTGGATGCGATTAAAGACTTGGCCGGGCTTCACGATACGGCGCGCTTCGCCTGCGCGCACGTCGTCCAAGGCGCTGCGGCCAGGGCCGTAGATGCCACCCAAGCGGAACACTTGGACCGTCTTTCTGGTGACACTGCCAAATTCGAGCCAGTCGTTCTCTGCCGCGATGCGGCGGCGCGTGCGGTCGGAGCCGGGCTTCGGGACGGTTGTCTCGTCAAGCCACGCGCCGCCGGTGTCGCCGTAGACGCCGATTGTCGAGAGATAGCCGATCCAGCGCAGGTCGCGTGCCGTTGCGAGATCCTGGCGGTGCAGGCGAAGAGCGGGATCTCCGGCTTCGTCCGGGGCGATCGAAGCAAGGACATGCGTGGCCTCTACGATGGCGCCCTTCATGCCAGGGTTCGAGACCTTGCCGTCGAACAGGAAGCCGTCGAACCCGGCTGCGCGAATGCGCTCCACGCCTTCTGGTGTGCGCGATGTGCCGGAGACGTGCCAGCCGAGAGGGCGCACGCGGCGAGCAAATGCTTCGGCCGTGTAGCCGAGCCCGAAACAAAAAAGTTTTGTCATGCCCATTCCTTGAGGACGTCCGGGTCCGTTTCGCCGGGTCGGTAACGCGCGCGGGCGTCGTCGAGGCGATCGGGGGACGCGAGTTTGTGGAGAGCCCAGACGGCCATGGCGCGAACGAGCGCGGAGGGGTCGTCGAGCAACGGCTCGACGAAAGGAAGAAGGGACGCTTCACGCGCGTTGCCGGCGGCGATCAGGCAGTTACGGACGAGGCGGTCGCGTCCCGTACGTTTGATCGGCGTGCCACGGAAGCGGGTACGGAACGCGTCGTCGTCGAGTGTCAGAAGTTCAGCGAGAGGCGGATTGTCCAGCTCGGCCTTCACGTGCAGGCGGGCTTCGCGCGCTTCGCCCGCGAACTTGTTCCATGGGCAGACTGCAAGGCAATCGTCGCATCCGAAAATGCGGTTTCCGATCGGCGCGCGGAATTCTTCGGCGATATGCCCCTTGTGTTCGATGGTGAGGTAGGCGATGCAGCGACGCGCGTCGAGCTGATAGGGCGCGGGAAAAGCCTTGGTGGGACAGACGTCCAGGCAGCGGCTGCAGCTTCCGCAGTGATCGCGCTCGGGGCTATCGGGTTCGAGGTCTGCTGCAGAGAGGATCGCGCCGAGGAAGAGCCAAGAGCCCGCTTCGCGCGACACGAGATTGGTGTGCTTCCCTTGCCAGCCGACTCCGGCAGCTTCCGCGAGCGGTTTTTCCATCAAAGGTGCGGTGTCGACGAAGACTTTGACGTCTTCCTGCGTCTCACGCTGGATCAGACCGGCGAGCTCCTTCAGCTTGCCTTTCATGACGTCGTGATAGTCGCTGCGCTTGGCGTAGGTCGAGACGACGCCGCGCAATGGTTCTTCAAGCGCGCGCATGGGATCGATGTCCGGCGCATAGCTCATGGCGAGCATCACGACGGAGCGCGCCTCGGGCCACAAGTTGCGCGGATCACCGCGCCGCTCGGCCGTCGTTTCCATCCAGTCCATCGAGCCGTGACGGCCTTCGGCGAGGAACGTGGCGAGCCGTTCACCGGCGCGCGGGATCGCGTCGGGCTTTGCGAAGCGGATCGTTTCGAAGCCGAGTGCGCGTGCGCGGTCGCGCAGCCGTCCTTTGATGCCCTTCCGGTCCGAGGCGGTCGTGGCTGTGGTGGATGTCGAGGGCATCGTACTCACGCTCAGAAGTCGAGGTCCGCGTAGACCGGCGATGGCGCAATGCCGGGCATGCGGTCCGCCAGCAACGCGCGGAAAGACGGTCTCGACTTCATACGCGCATACCAGGACTTTGCCGCTGGGTAGTTCTGCCAGGGAACTTCGCCGACGTAGTCGATGCAAGATAAGTGCGCGGCCGCCGCCATGTCGGCGAAGCACATCTCGTCGCCAGCAAGCCAACTGCGGGCGTGCGCAAGATGGTTCACATAGGCGAGGTGGTAACGGACGTTAGCGCGGATCGCTCGCAGCGCTTCGGGATCAGGCCCTTGCGGACCATCGGACAGGAGGTGGCCATAGATGCGCTCGATCAGCAACTCGCGGGTCACTTCGCGGTCAAGCTTGCCGTGAAACCAGTCGACGAGGCGCCGTTGCTCGGCGCGCTTTGCGGCATCGCCATGGAGGACCGGAGAGGCGCGGTTGTCTTTGCTTTTGGTTTGCGCCGTGGCGGTCGGAGGTTGCTCTGCGAGATATTCTGAAATCGAGTACGCGCCACACAACACAGGGCCGCCTTCGAGTTCGAGCACCGGAAGCTCCCCGGCGGGATTGAGAGCGAGGAATTCAGGACGCCACTCCCATGGCCGTTCGTCCGCAAGCGTGACTTCGATGCCGATCTCCGCCAAGGCCAGGCGGATCGAACGCGACTTCGGGCAAAACCTGAACTGCGTCAACGTATGCATTGAGGGCCGATCCGACGCCGAATTTGGCTTATAGTTTCTGTGTCTTGAGTTTCAGAGGTTCATCGTGCGGCGTTCCGCTCGTCCCGATGCCCCGTCGCAGCAATGTCACGAACCCGACGCAGCATGGACCCGTATCCTCGTTTCGGCAAACGTGCTACCGACCTTCGCCGCGTCCCTCCATGTCATCGCAGTCGCGATCAATCAATTCAACTCCGGAGAGCCCTTCCCGATGCCGATCTGGCAAGCTGTCCTCCTTGGATTTCTGGAGGGGCTCACAGAGTTCCTGCCTGTTTCATCTACGGGGCATCTTCTGTTGGCGGGGCATTTTCTTGGGTTCGAATCTCCCGGCAAGACGTTTGAAGTGCTGATCCAGCTCGGCGCTATCCTGGCCATCGTCGTCGTCTACTTCCAGCGGCTTCTTCAGATGGTCTGCGCGTTGCCGACGGACGCGCGCGTTCGCCGTTTTGCCGTTTCAATCGCGATCGCGTTCCTGCCGGCGGCTGTCGCGGGAGCTTTTCTGCACGGCTTCATCAAAGACGTGCTGTTCGAAACGCCTGTTCTCGTTTGCGCCATGCTGATCCTCGGCGGCTTCGTTCTGCTCGTGGTCGACAAGCTCGTCCTCAGTTCGCGCTATCACGATGTCATGGCCATCCCGACGGATCGCGCCTTCGGCATCGGTCTCTTCCAGTGCCTTGCGCTCGTTCCGGGTGTGTCGCGCTCCGGATCCACCATCGTTGGCGGGCTTTTGCTCGGCGCCGACAAGCGGACGGCCGCGGAGTTCTCGTTCTTTCTCGCGATGCCGACCATGGCCGGCGCCTTCGCGTTCGATCTCTACGAGAACTGGGAGCGCTTGAGAGGAGCAGACGTTCTGCCAATCAGCGTCGGCTTCGTCATGGCGTTTCTGAGCGCCGTCGTTGTCGTCAAGTTCGCGCTCGACTTCATCAGCCGTCACGGTTTCACGCCGTTCGCCTGGTGGCGGATCATCGTCGGCGTCGCAGGGCTCGCCGGACTTGCGATCTGGGGTTAAGCGGAGCGCTGCTACCGATCAGGCCGCGTGCGGCGTCGTCTGCAGCGTAAGAGCGCGCTTCAGGCCGGCGACATCGGTCGCAGCACGCAGGCGTTCAAGCGCAGCCGGTTCACGCACAAGACGTGAGATGCGGGCGAGCGCCTTCAGATGATCGCCTCCGGCATGTTCCGGCGCCAACAGCAGGAAGATCAGGTCGACGGGTTCTCCGTCCAGGCTTTCAAAGTCGATGGGGCGGGCGAGACGGGCAAACAGGCACACGATGCCTGTGAGGCCCTTGAGCTTGACGTGCGGGACGGCGATGCCACGGCCGAGGCCGGTGGAGCCGAGGCGCTCTCGCTGAAGCAGCGTGTCGTAGATCAAGCGTCCGTCCAGGTCGACGATATCGCCAGCCCGAGTGGAAAGATCGAGAAGCGCCTGTTTCTTGCTCGTGGCTTCGAACGCGGGAAAAATCCCGCCAGGTGCCAGTAGATCGCTCAAATCCATTTTTCCGGTCCCATCGGCTCAGCAATCGTTCCGTTTGAGGCGGCCCGATCGTCATTTACTCGTTGGTGCGTCCCCGTGGCCACGCTTCGGCGTGTGCCCCAGTCCCTGCGCTTTGGCGTTCCGATACGCCAGTACGTTTGCACCTGCATGTCTTGCAGCAATCGTGCCGGTCGGCGATCCGATTGCGGTAACTGGTGCGAAATTCAGAATCGAATGCGACTGTTCCCGTCAGCGCATGAGGCCTTTCTTCCCCTACGCCGACTCGGCGCCCCCCGCCAGTCTTCCAATTGCGCCATCCGCTGGCTTCGTCACTGGTCGGATTGCGACGCCAAAGTCGGCGATCGTCCGTTAACACTGTTTACTCAGCCAGGATGTGCGTACGTAGTAGGCAATAATGGCGATTCATTGCGCGCGCTGATCTTATATTCATCAGAGCGCGGGGTTTTGGGGATTGCAATCCGGCATAGTCCTGATGTGCCGTGCGCTGCCGAATGGAATTGGAGAGATCTCGGATCCCGCTTTCTGAGTTTTTTCTCTATATAACAGAACCTTGATGGGTGACCCGTCTCGCGCGCCGCTTTGCGGTGCAGCAGATCGGGAGTAGGCCTTAACGGCTCGCGTGGCGCTTTTCGCGGCGGCGTTGAACCGAGGAGGGGATGCGCATGGCTTCGCGATACTTGGCGACGGTGCGCCGGGCGATGTCGATGCCGTCAGCCTTCAGTTTCTCGACCAGCTTGTCGTCCGAGAGGATCGAGCGAGGGTTCTCGCCGTCGATCATCTGGCGGATGCGGTGGCGGACGGCCTCGGAGGAATGCGCCTCTCCTTCGCCGGCCGATTGGATGGCGGATGTGAAGAAGTACTTCAGCTCGAAGATGCCACGCGGGGTGGCCATGTACTTGTTAGACGTGACGCGCGAGACGGTGGATTCGTGCATGGAGATCGCGTCGGCGACCGTCTTCAGGTTCAGCGGCCGCAAATGCTGGACGCCATGCGTGAAGAAGCCGTCCTGCTGGCGGACGATTTCCTCCGCCACCCTCAGGATGGTACGGGCACGCTGATCAAGGCTCTTCACCAGCCAGTTGGCTGTCTGCAGGCATTCGAGCAGGTAGCCTTTGTCCTTTTCGGTGCGTGTGGTTTTGTTGACCTCCGCGTAGTAGCTCCGGTTGACGAGCACACGGGGAAGCGTGTCGCTGTTGAGCTCGATGAGCCAGCTGCCATCGGATGCCGCCCGCACGAGAACGTCCGGGACGACGGGCTGTAACTGGACCGAGCCGAACTTCAGGCCGGGCTTTGGATTAAGCCGCTTGATCTCCTCGATCATGTCCGTGATCTCGTCCATGTCCGCGCCGACGGCCTTGCGCAGGGCGGTCATGTTGTGAGCGGCGAGGAGATCGAGATTGTCCAGCAGGGCTGCGATCTGCGGATCGTAGCGGTTCTGCTCCTTGAGTTGGAGGGCGAGACATTCGCCGAGCGAACGCGCGCAGACGCCCGCAGGATCAAACGCCTGCAGGGTGGCGAGCACCTTCTCGACGAGGGCGACCGGGGCGCCAAGTTTTTCGGCAAGCTGGTCGATATCGGCGTGCAGGTAGCCCGCTTCGTCGACCATATCGATCAAGTGCTGGCCGATCAGCCGTTCGACCGGGTCGTGAATGCCAAGCGGCAGTTGCTCGGACAGATGATCGCGCAGCGACACTTCGCTCGTCACGAACGCTTCGGGGTTGATCTCTTCGCCGTCAAAGGAGCCTGTGCGCTGGCGCAGTGTCGCCCAACCAGAATCGGCGCCGTCCGGCATGCCCGGCGTCGGTCCGCCTTCCGTGTAGGAGCCGTCAAAGTCGGTCTCGAGGCCGCCGTCGGCTTCGGCGACGGGTTTGGCCAGATCGAGCCATTCTTCGTCGTTAGGCTCGGTTCGCTCAGGCGCAGGCTCCGCATCCGCCGTGTTCTCGGCCTTGGGGCCGAGTTCAGGGGCGTCGTCCATTTCGAGAAGGGGATTGCGCTCGAGTTCGGTTTCGACGAACTGGCTAAGCTCCATGTTGGAAAGCTGAAGCAGCTTAATGGCTTGCTGCAGCTGGGGTGTCATCACCAGCTGCTGGCCCTGCCTCAACTCCAGTTTTGCGGTTAGCGCCATCGTTCGACTTCCGATACCGGCCCGTACGCGAGCCGTCGGGCGATCATACCCACGCGGCATTAATCTTGCATGAAATGCTCATGCACCGCCATTGCGCCCGGCGCAAGATTTTCCGCCGGTCGACCTCGAAACTTCTCTGAGGGAAGATTGATGTTCGATTAAGGCTATAGCCGAGAGGGCTTAACCGAACATGTCGCCCAGGTAGACGCGGCGAACATCTTCGTTCGCTATGATTTCCGCAGGCTTACCTTGGGTCAGAACCTGGCCATCGTAGATGATGTAGGCGCGATCGATCAGGCTCAGGGTTTCGCGGACGTTGTGATCGGTGATCAGGACGCCGATACCGCGGTCTGTCAGGTGGCGTACGAGCTGCTGAATGTCGCCAACGGCGATAGGGTCGATGCCGGCGAACGGCTCGTCGAGCAGGATGAATGACGGGCGTGACGCGAGCGCGCGGGCGATTTCGCAACGGCGGCGTTCACCACCGGACAGCGCCATGGACGGTGATTTCCTGAGACGCGTGATGTTGAACTCTTCGAGCAAGCTGTCGAGTTGCTCCTGGCGGCGTTTCCTGTTCGGCTCCACGAGTTCGAGCACGGCCATGATGTTCTGCTCGACGCTCAAGCCGCGGAAGATCGATGCTTCCTGCGGAAGGTAGCCGATGCCGAGGCGTGCGCGCCGGTACATGGGAAGCGGCGTGACGTCCTGCCCGTCGATCGTGATGCGGCCGGCGTCGGCGGGCACGAGGCCCGTAATCATGTAAAAGACGGTCGTCTTGCCGGCGCCGTTCGGACCGAGCAAGCCAACAGACTCACCTCGGCCCACTGCCAAGCTGACGCCGCGCACGACCATGCGCTTCTTGTAGCTTTTCTGGACGTTGTCAGCCATCAGCCAGCCTTGATGCGAGGCGTAGTACTGCTGTTCCTCGCTCATGACTTGGCCATAGCCGTTGTGGGCGTTGGCCGGGTCGGCGTACGCGGTGTGCTCTGGTGCGGCTTGCGCTCGCTTCAACGGCCACAACTTCATGCAGGGCGCTCTGGCGGACCTATTTTCAGGTTGAAATCAGGATCGGCATTCGAGCCGGTTTCGGTCATGCCTGTCAATTCGCAGGCTCCCCGGATGCCCCGGGTGTTGCTGTCGCAGACCAGCTGTCCGTGGCTGTGCCGGGGGCTGGCGCTTTTCCCTTCTTCTTTGCGGCGGCCTGATCCTCCTGCAGTTCCTGCGGGAAGAAGACGGCGCTTGCGCGGCCTTGGCCTTCCACCTTGCCGCCTTCCTGAGACGGCCGCGTCACCCAGCCGCCGCCGGAGGGAGCGGCCACGGTGTTCTGCGGCGCGGTGTCGATCTTGCTCTCACCCGATGTGAGATCGATCAGCAGGCGCGTGCCGCGGATCATGCTTTTGCCCTTCGACAGAACGACGTTGCCGCCCATCGTGATTTTGTTGGTCTTGGTGTCGAAGTCGGCCCAGTCGCCGGTTGCGGACTGGCCGTCCTTCGAGGTGACGTGAACATCGCGGCGGGCTTCAATGCGCGAAAGCTCCGCGCCTTTCTTTTCGCCGCTCGCCGAAGCGCCGGGGTTCGCCGCGTCGACCAGGCTAGCTTCGCCTTTATAGAACGCTGAAAGCTCGGCGCAGCGGATCTTGAACGTGTCCTGCGAGGCGTCGACGTCACCGCGGAAGATTGCGACCTTCTTCTTATCGTCGACATCGAGTGAATCGGCCGTGAGATCTACGGGTGCGCTGGGATCGGTTTTGAAGGAGCCCAGGGGGTTCTCGAACTTGGATTCGTCGGCGTCGCTCGAAGACTTTTTCTTCGCGCCGCCCTTGCTGTCTGGTCCGCGCACAAGCCTTGCTGCGATGCGCCCCGGGCCGAGGCCTGCTTCGGGCGGTGTCGTCATTTTTGCGGTGCCGCCGTTGCGATCGATCGCCAGACGCCCGCCTTGCAGCTGGTTGTTGCCCTGCGTCACGACAACGGCACCGGCGAGCACGATTGCGCCCGAAGCCTCATCGATCTCGACGCGGTTGCTCGATGCGCGGCGATCCGTGCCGGATGTCATGATGACTTCGCCCATCAGGAGCGCCGTTTGTGCGATGGCATCGAACTCGGCGGTGTCACTCGTTACGACATCGCCGTTCTCACGCTTCATGACGACGGGCTTCTTGGCGACGATACGTTTCAGTTTTCCGGCCTGACTAGCGGCAGCAGGAGTCGCCGGAGCGCTCGCGCCTGCGCCTCCCATCATGCCCTCGCCTTCGTAGAAAACCTCGAGCTCGGGCGTCGTCATGTTCGAGCCGGTCTGTTGCGCGCGAACGTTGCCGGTAAAAATCGCGCGCTTGCCGGTGTCGTCGATATCGAGGCGATTGGCGTCGATGTTGATCGGGCCGTTCGACGGCGTGAAGAGCGCGCCTTCGGCAGATTGGGTTGAAGCTTCCTGAGGCGGCTTCTTTTCGTCCTGCGGAGGCGTCAGCGTGACGGCCACCTCTTCGACGAAGGTCGCTTCGCGTGCCTTTTGGCGAAGCCTCATCTGTTTCGAACGCACGGAGCCGTTCGGAAACTCGACGAGCACCGGCTGATCTGAAGTCAGCAAGTCCTCTTTGGTGAGAATGGTCGCCTGCGTGAGACGGGCCTTCAGGCCGCTTTGTGAATCGACGTTGATCTCCTCGAAGAGATCGAGAACGCTTTTTTCATTGTCGAACACGCCGCGTGTCGCGGTGACGTCCGTGCGGGTTTTGTCCGCCTGATAAATTTCGCCGACGATGCTGTTGAGTTTGACGACGCCAGGAACGGTGAAATCCTGCTCGGCGCTTTTGGCGGTGAAGACGTAGCTGCTGCCGTCCTTGCCGAAGCCCTCGTAACGAGGGTTCTTCATCGTCAGATCCTCGGGGAGGATCTTGCGGATGGCGATCTCCTGCAGGGTGTTGTTGCCGACCAGGCCAGCGGTCACGGCAATGGAGAGACCATAGAGCCCCAGAAGTGAGACGACGCCGACAGGTAGAAGGACGCGGAGCGAACGCACGATCCTCGTGCGCCTCCGGGCTTTGTGAAATTCGGGGGTGCGGTCGACCTCGATCACCACGCCGTCGCCGGTGCGTCGGCCGGCTAAAGCGTTCGTGCCTTGATCCAAAGTCATGACCATCAGGGTTTCCCGGCCGCGATCTCGTCAGTCGTCTCGCGCGATACGCTCATATGGTGGCTGTGGCTCGCGTCGCGAGGGCTCAGTTCAGTTTCTGCGCCCCGGATCCAATGTGCACCTGCGAAAACCGACAGATAATTCCCTGAAAATGGGGTGACATTGGGACTAATCCGCACGTGAGCAGAAGGACTTCCGGCTTCTCGTCACAAAAAGCGTGGCCGATCGCGGCTGCAACCTTCGGGATGCTTCGGGCAATTTAATCAGTGCGAGAAAATGTCGGTCTCGCCGTAGCCTGCCAGATCGAGCTTCGCCCGCGTGGGGAGGAAGTCGAATGCTGCCTTCGCCAAGTGCTCCCGGCCTTCACGTTCGAGCATGCCGTCGAGCTTCTGCTTCAGTGCGTGCAGATGAAGCACATCCGACGCGGCGTAGGCGAGCTGCTGCTGGCTCAATGTCGGAGAAGCCCAATCGGAGCTTTGCTGCTGCTTCGACAGTTCGATGCCGAGCAACTCGGCGGTAATATCCTTCAAGCCGTGGCGATCCGTGTAGGTGCGCACGAGTTTCGAAGCGATCTTCGTGCAGTAAACCGGCGTGACGACGACGCCCAGATACTTCTCGATGACCGCGAGATCGAAGCGAGCGAAGTGGAAGATCTTGGTGATTGACGGATCTGCGAGCAGGGCCTTAAGACGCGGCGCGTCGTAGGAGGCGGGGTCGGGCTGCACGAGGTGGGCTGAGCCGTCGCCGGCAGAGAGCTGCACGAGGCAGAGGCGATCGCGCTGCGGGTTCAGCCCCTGCGTTTCCGTATCCACGGCGACGCTGCCCTTAAACGTCAGCCCCTGCGGAAGATCGCCTTTGTGCAGCGTGATCGTCGGCGATGTCATTGGTGCGTCTCCGGTGGATTGGATTGCGTGCGGGCCTGCAACTTATTGAAAACAATTGCGTATTCTTGAGTGCTTGCGGCGGGTGTAGCGAGTTCGCCCTGCAAATGCAAGCCGGGTGCCTTAAGCCGTCCGCCGAAAACTCCCTTTTTCAAGCAGTTATCCTCGCCGGAACGCGCTCGGCGATAGTGGGCCTAGATATTGGTGGACGACAATCCCGGGCCTCATGGACGAGACTTCGAACCTCAAACTACCCTACATCCTCGCGGCGCAATCGCAGAAGCACGTGACGCACAACGAAGCGCTGCGCGCGCTCGATGTCATCGTGCAGCTCGCGGTGCTGGACAAAGATCTTGCCACGCCTCCCGGTTCGCCGGCCGAAGGCAGCCGCTACATCGTGGCGGCCGGTGCGACGGGGGCATGGAGCGGCCGCGCCAGTCAGGTTGCCGCCTGGCAGGACGGCGCCTGGGCTTTTTACCCACCCGTAGCCGGTTGGCTGGCGTGGGTGGACGACGAAAGCCAGAGCTATCTCTTCTCTGGCGGAGGCTGGATTGCGGCTCCGGGTGGCGGCGGCTCATCGCTGGTGCCGAAAGGCGCGTGGAGCGCTCTTTCAAGCTATTCGACCGGAGACCTCGTCGAACACGAGGGCTACGCGTTTCTTTCCAACGTCGGCAGCAACATCGGCAATGAACCGGATGCCACGACGCCCGGCTCGACGGCGGAATGGACGTATTTCTCCCTCGGGACAGGAGGCGGAGGTGGCGTCGGTAGCGTCAACCCGGTGGATCTCGTCGGCGTCAACGCGACTGCCGACACCGCAAACCGGCTCACAGTTTCGAGTGCAGCCTCGCTTTTCGATCATGACGGAGCGGGTCACCAACTCAAGATCAACAAGGATGAAGCCTCCGATACGGGAAGCGTGCTTTTCCAAACAGGGTATTCGGGGCGCGCCGAGTTCGGGCTCACCGGCGATGACGATTTTCATGTCAAAGTGAGCGCAGACGGAAGTGCGTGGCACGACGCTTTCGTCATCAGCCGAGCGAGCGGAGCCGTGCGAGGCCGGTTGCCGTGCGCCGCGCCGGGCGGGCGTCTCACGCTCACATCCGGCGTGCCGGTGTTGACCTCGGACGTCGCGGGCGCGACCACGATCCGTTACACGCCGCACGTCGGCCGGTATGTGCCGCTTTATGACGGCACGCGGTTCGTCATGACGGATATCGGCGGCGAGCTTGCGCAGGCGCTCTCGGACACGACGAAGAGCCCCGCGGCCGCGGCGGCAAATTCCAACTACGATCTCTTTGTCTGGAGCGACAGCGGCACGCTTCGCGTCTCGCGCGGGCCTGCTTGGTCCTCCGCAACGTCGCGCGGAACGGGCTCAGGAACCACCGAGCTCGAAATGCTGCAGGGCTTTCTGGTCAACATGCGTGCCATCACGAACGGCCCGGCAGCACAGCGGGGCACTTACGTCGGCACCGTGCGCACGAACGGATCGACGCAGGTCGTGTGGTCTTTCGGTTCGTCAGCAGCCGGCGGCGGCGAAGCGGTTCTCGGCGTTTGGAATATGTACAACCGTGTGTCGGTAGCGCCCATGGTTCAGAACTCGAATACCGGCTGGAGCTACACAACCGCGTCATGGCGCGCCGCGAACGGTTCCAGTACGTATCGCATCAGCTTCGTCCGGGGCATCAACGAGGATAGCATCTTCGTGGTCTACGCGGCGCTGGGGCTCTCGACGTCCAACGCGGCTCAGGCCGGCTGGGGCGTGGGGCTCGACACGGACAGCGCTCCTAGCGGCTGGACGATGACGACATTCACGAACGCGTCTGCAAACAACCAACTCGGCGGAAACGGCGGCTATTCCGGACTTCCAGGTCTGGGTTGGCATTACGTGCAAGCCATCGAGAACGGCGCCACCAACGTCATGTTCAACGGAGAGAACGGCAAGACCCTTGCCGCGCTTTCCGCTCAGATGAGGGCCTAGATGGATCCGATCAAGCTCATTGCTTTGACGAACGCGATCGGCGTCGTCTGTCCGATCGAAGGCGTTTCAATAGATGCCGTTGGCGCGGCGATGCCGGCCTTCAGGCCGGAGGCGACGGCGGAGGACCGCGCTGCTGCGCAGGGTGTCATCGACGCATTCGATTTCGAGGCGCCGGCCGTGCCGCAATCCGTGACGCCGTACCAGGCCCGCTTGGCGCTCAATGCAGCAGGCCTGCGCGAAGCAGCCGAAGGCGCAATCGCGGCAGCGCCTCAGGATGTGCGTGATGCGTGGGAGTATGCGCTCGTGATCGAGCGCTCATCGCCGTTCATCGGGGAGATCGGTAACGCACTCGCTCTCTCGGAGCAGCAGATTGATGCGCTGTTCATATCGGCGGGAAGTTTTTGAGATCGCTAGGGCGACGGCATGCGCTGACTAGGCGGCGGTTTGTCCGGCGTTGAACTGGCTCTTTGTGCGAGCATCCAAGAGGTTTAGATGGCGTCGATCATTTCCCGCGCGTCGGCCTTTTTGCTCAAATGTCTGGTCCGCTTTTTGCGAATACCTTCGAGCGTTGACCGCTAGGGTTTTCGGCAACGAGTTGGGCGATGATCGTCGAAATCTTTTCGCCGCCGACGGCCGATGGTTCGATTGGATTAGCGTAGTCCGCGCGGTCGCTACAGATGAGCCGAAGGTCAATCAATGGCAGCTCGTGCGCGAACGCGGCGCGGGTAATAACATCATTGAAAAGGATGAGGGCGGTGGAGCAGAGGCGTTGTTCTTCAGGGTCGTCGAAGCGTCCATCATAGATGGTGCAAAGTGCGACCGGCAGACCTAGCCCAAGGACAGCATCGACCATAGCTTGGTACTCCTGCGCAAACTGTTCGGAGATGCTGGCTAACTTCGCCATTACCTCGCCGACAGACCCAGCCGTTTCGTGGAAGATGTCGATGTTGGACAGGGCGTTGTTGCCGCCCACGCTGACGATCAGATAGCTGGCGTCTTTGGGCACCGTTCCGAGTTGATTTTCGACATCGCGAGCTGTTGACCCATCGACGGCACACAGGGTCGCCTTCCACGACGTTGGCAGTTTGGCTCGGAGCTGATGCACGACATCGGGTTCGCCAGGTACGTAGGTCGCGTTATCAAAGATCGAGTCACCGAGAAGAACGACGTGGCTCATGGGTGTGCTTTCTCTTTCTCGTCTTTGCTCGCGGAAGCATGTCGGCTGGCGTTGGGCGAGGGGCACCCTTGCGAAACTGATCTGTGGGCGAGCTAAGAATAGCACCAATGTGGGGCACCCGTGTGTCCCGGTAGTGCGGCTGAAACCTCAATGATGCTATATGCTTACGGCGTATCGATGACTTATGAAGTCGTGGTGCCAAGAAGCGTGAGGAGGCGGCTCAGGATGCTTCGCCGCTGTCCGGCGTCATCGTTACGCTGCGCCGTCCTCGCGCAGGAAGGGTTCGACCTTGCCCTTGAGGGTCAGCATGAGCGGGCGGCCGTGGCGGTCAACCGACTTTCCAGCAGCGACGCGGAGCCAGCCCTCGCTGACGCAATACTCTTCGACGTTGGTCTTCTCGGCCCCGTTGAAGCGGATGCCGACGCCGCGCGCCAGAAGGTCTGCATCGTGGAACGGGCTTTGCGGGTCTACCGAGAGCCGGTCGGGGAGGTTTTGGGTCATCGGACTGCCGCGATCAGAGTGTCGCCGCTCATTCGCACCCGGCGAAAATGGTGCCCAGAAGAGGACTCGAACCTCCACGCCTCGCGGCGCTGCTACCTGAAAGCAGTGCGTCTACCAATTCCGCCATCTGGGCAGGACAAACCTGCGGGCGCATGAACTACGGGGAGTGGCCGCCAATGTCAATCGACGTTCGCGGTCGCGCCGGGTGCTTCTCCCGGTAATTCATCGATGCGACGAGTTTGGACTGGCCACGGTTCGCGCCGTTGCGTTAGATCCTTAACGTATTCGCTGGTTCGGCCGGGGTACGGCTTGCGGCGCGACGTCATTCTCTTGATGCGGGACGAACGTCCTCTTTGAGCGGGACGGAAACGTCCCATGCGGGGGCGCAGGGGTAAGAGCCATGACAGTGCAAAAGAGACGTAACGAGATCGTCACCATCTACGGCGGATCGGGGTTCGTCGGGCGGTACGCCGTTCGAGGGCTTGCCAAAAATGGCTATCGGATCAGGGCTGCCTGCCGCCGCCCGGATCTCGCGGGGTTCCTTCAGCCGATGGGCGATGTCGGGCAGGTTCAGCCGGTGCAGGCAAACCTGCGCTATCCGGATTCGGTTCGGCGCGCCGCTGAGGGCGCTGATATCGTCATCAATACGGTCGGCATCCTGGCGGGGTCGGGCGCTCAGACGTTCGAGGCCGTCCATGTAGCCGGTGCACGTGCGGCGGCGAAGGCGGCGCGGGAAGCAGGCGCACGTCGCTTTATTCATATCTCGGCCATCGGAGCCTCCGAGAAATCGCCCGCACAGTACGCGCGCACGAAAGCCGCGGGCGAGAAGGCGGTGCTGGAGGAGTTTCCCGGCGCGATCATCCTCCGGCCGTCGATCGTGTTCGGTCCCGAGGACGACTTCTTCAACCGTTTTGCCGGCATGGCGCGCGTTTCGCCCGTCCTGCCCCTGATCGGCGGCGGCAAGACACGCTTCCAGCCGATTTTCGTCGGCGATCTTGCGACGGCCATCGTGGATGTTGCCGAAGGCGCCGGAACACCCGGCGCGGTTTATGAGCTCGGCGGGCCGGAGGTGTTGTCGTTCCGTGATCTGCTCGAGCGGACCGAAGACTACGCTGGACGGAAGCGCGGTTTCATCTCGCTGCCGTTCTGGCTCGCCAAACTGCAGGCGCTGCTGACTTGGCCGCTGCCGAATTCCATGCGCCCGCTGACCGTCGATCAGGTTCGGCTCCTGCAATCGGACAACGTCGTCAGTACAGAAGCGATCAAGGAAGGCCGGACGCTTGCTGGGCTTGGTGTAAAGGCGCCTCAGTCGATCTCGGCCGTGGTGCCGAGCTATCTCGAGCGCTTCAAGCCGAAGGGCCAGTTCTCGCACTATCGCGGTTAGATGCAGCAGCAGGCTTAGGGGCGGGGGCCATGAGCAAGTCACGCGGGACGTCAGTTGCGAGCATCCTCAAGATGCGCTCGCTCGGAACGTTGGGGTTTCTGGCGGCGCTTTCGTTCTATGTCGCCTGGCCGCTTTATGCCGGCTACGACATCAACTCGTCGCTCGATACGCACAACGTCGAGAGCCTCAACGCGCGGGTCGATTTTCCGAGCGTTCGCGTGTCGCTCAAGCCTGCGGTGACGGAGCAGGTTGAGAAAGTCATCACGGAAGCCTTGCGCAAAGCGGGCGGCACGGGCGGCGCGTTCGGTGAACAGCTCAAGGACAAGGTGACGCCGAGCATCGTCGAGGCCGTGCTGAATACGTTCGTCACGCCGGAGATGCTGATCCGTATCCACGAGAGCGGCAAGACGCTCAAGGAAGCGCTCGGAAGCATCGTTGTCGAGCGGGCGTCGCAGCAGGGTCTCGGTGGCATGATGATCGTGCCGACCGATCAGTCTGACGGCGCGCGTAGCCAGGTTGAAGAGATCGCGAGCAAGCTCGGTATCGACACGAGCAAAGTGTTCGGCGGGGCCGTACAGAAAGAAGCCGCACCTTTAGCGACTGCACCCGTTGCCGACATCCTTCCGGCCAAGAGCGGGCCAAAGCCCAAGTATGGGATCGGCAACATCAAGCATTTCACATTCAATGGGCCACTAGGTCTTTCGGTCGGCGTGGCGCGCAATGCGAGCGCCAAAAAGCCTGAGCTTGTCGCAGACCTGACGTTCGTCGACGGTACCTGGAAGATCACCGGGCTCACGCCCGAGCTCTAAAAACGAGCTGAAAGCTACGAGGTTGCCGCGCGACATTCCTCGTCAGCGGGCAGGGGATCGCACGTCGGTGAGCCGACGCACGTTTCGAGCGCGCGGCGGACGTCGCGCGTGTAGAGCCCGTCGATCGGACCTGAGTACACGCCGTTGGCTTCGAGCCCGCACTGATACAGCCGTACAAGATGTTCGCCGCCGAACCGCATGGCCTGCTCATAGTCGCGCAGCGCAGCCTTCCGCTCGCCGAGCGCCTGCTTGATGTGAGCGCGCGTATCGTGGGCATGAGGGCTCGATGGCGCGAGCTTAATTGAGCGTTCCACGTCGGACATGCTCTCGTCCAGGCGGTCGAGCTTGTAGAGCACCCAGGCGCGGTTGTTCAGCGCCATCGCCGACGTGGGATCGAGCTTGATCGCCATGTCGTAGTCAGGGAGCGCTTCCGCTAAGGTTCCTTGCAGCGACAAGGCGAGGGCGCGCATGGCGTAGGCGAGGCTCTTGGTTGTGGGATCGATGCTCGGGTTCTCGATCAGGTCCGTGCAGCCCTGGATGCGCTCGCTGTTGTTGTCGCTAAAGCATTCCGAGACGGTGTTCGAGGAGGCGCGCGAGGTCACGACGCCGAGGGCGAGGAGGGCGCTCAAGATCAACACTGGCGGGCGCCAGGGCAAAGTTTTGCGGGCTCGGAGCGACATTGGTAACCATCGGTTTCCGGGCCCCGGACTTGCGGGGCGTGACTTATGATACCATGAACAGTAGACCACGGGCTGGCCGCAATTGCGGCAGGTAGGCGGGCCGCCCAAGCAGCCGGCTCACCGCGGATCGAACGAAAGAGACCTCGGCTTGTTCCTCGTCATCGCATGAAACGTGTTCTGCTCGTGATCGGCGGCGGTATCGCTGCCTACAAATGCCTCGACATCATCCGCCGTCTCAACGAGCGCAAGATCGGCGTGCGCTGTGTGATGACGAAGGCGGCACAGGAATTCATCACGCCGCTTGCGGTCGGCGCGATCAGCAATGAGAGGGTTGCGACGGAGCTGTTCGACCTCGAAGGCGAGCGCGAGATCGGTCACATCCGCCTCGCGCGCGAAGCGGATCTGGTCGTAGTCGCCCCGGCAACTGCTGACCTCATGGCGCGCATGGCGCAGGGGCAAGCCAACGATCTCGCGACCTCAGTTCTTCTGGCAACGCGCGCGCCCATTCTCGCCGCGCCTGCGATGAACCCGGCGATGTGGAGCCACAAGGCGACGCAGCGGAACGTGCGTCAGCTCACGGCGGACGGCGTGCAGTTCATCGGTCCCAACACGGGCGAGATGGCGGAGAAGGGTGAAGCCGGCGTCGGGCGCATGGCGGAGGTCGCCGAGATCGTCGCGCGGATCGAGGAACTGCTGTCCGACGACAAGCGTGAGAGCGGATTTGGCTTCATCAATGTTTCAAGCACGAAGACCGCGCGCCCTTTGCTGGCGGGCAAGCATGTGCTGGTGACGAGCGGACCCACCCACGAGCCGATCGATCCGGTTCGCTACATCGCCAATCGCTCTTCAGGAAAGCAGGGTCATGCCATTGCTGCGGCCGCGCGGAAGCTCGGTGCGCGTGTCACGCTGATTTCCGGGCCCGTTCAGATCGCCGACCCTGAAGGCGTGGACGTGCGCCATGTGGAAACCGCGCGTGAAATGCTGGAAGCTGTCGAGACGGCTTTGCCCGCCGATATCGCCGTCTTCGCAGCGGCTGTCGCTGACTGGCGCGTGGCGTCTCCCGGTCGCGGCAAGATCAAGAAGGCGGCAGGCTCCGCGCCGCCGCCACTCGAGCTGATCGAGAACCCTGATATTCTAGCGACCATTTCCAAGCGCGGCGCCAAGCGGCCGCGTCTCGTGATCGGATTCGCGGCGGAAACGAATTCGGTCGTCGAGAACGCGAAAGGGAAGCGGAAGTCTAAGGGCGTCGACTGGATCGTTGCCAACGACGTTTCCGAAAGCACGGGCGTCTTCGGGGGCGACCGCAATCTCGTGCATCTCGTGACGGAAGCCGGTGTCGAAGACTGGCCAGCGATGAGCAAGTCGGATGTCGCGGACGAACTATTGAAGCGGGCGGCCGCCTTTTTCTCCGCCCCGCAGGAGCAGGTGTGACGCGGATGGCGCGGGGGCGGGACACGAAAGACACCACAACGAGCGCGACCGTGCGCGTGCCGGTCAGGGTGCTGCCGCATGGCGATGGGCTGCCGCTGCCTCAGTATCAGTCGGACGAGGCGGCCGGTCTCGATCTCCTGGCGGCGATCGGCGCGCAGGTGACGGTGGTAATCGGTCCAGGTCGGCGTGCACTCATCCCGACTGGGCTTTCGCTCGAGCTTCCCCGCGGTTTCGAGGGGCAGGTGCGGCCCCGTTCGGGACTGGCGCTCAAGCACGGCATCACGGTGCTCAACAGCCCGGGCACCATCGATTCCGACTATCGCGGGGAGGTGATGATTATTCTCATCAACCTCGGGTCGGCGCCGTTCGCGATCAAGCGCGGCGAGCGGATCGCGCAGCTCGTTGTGGCCCCTGTCACGCGGGCAGAGCTTGTCGAAGCCCGTGAGATCGGCAGCACGCGGCGGGGAAGCGGCGGCTTCGGGTCTACCCGTGTTTCTACGCAGTCCAAGCCCGCGAAGACGGCGAAAACCGACAAGGCTCAGAAAAATAAAACGAAAAAGCCCGCCGCCAAGGCCCAGGCGAAGACCAGGGCGAAGGGCCGCGCGCGCTGAAATCCGCCGTCCGGCACTTTGGCTATGAGCAAAAGTGTGCGAGAAGCACAGCAAGAAACTCTATTTGGAATCAAGGGTGAGGCCACGCATGTCCGACGCCGTAGAGATCAAAACCCTCGGAGCGACGAAAAGCTGGGGTCGCGGCAAGGTCTATAACGACATCACCGAGACGATCGGGCATACGCCGCTGGTGCGCGTCGCGCGCATGGCGAAGGCTGCTGGTGCCAAGGCCGACGTGCTCGTAAAGCTCGAATTCTTCAATCCGCTGTCGTCGGTCAAAGACCGCATCGGCGTGGCGATGATCGATGTGCTCGAGGCGGAGGGCAAGATCGCGCCGGGCAAGACCGTGCTCGTCGAGCCGACGTCGGGCAACACGGGCATAGGCTTGGCGTTCGTTGCGGCTGCGCGCGGCTATCAGCTCATGCTGGTGATGCCGGAATCCATGTCGCTGGAGCGTCGCAAGATCCTGACTCACCTCGGTGCGGAACTGGTGCTCACGCCGGCTGCGGGCGGAATGCCGGGCGCCATCGACAAGGCCAACCAGATCCTGGCATCGACCCCCGGCGCCATTCAGCCCAGCCAGTTCGAGAACCCGGCAAATCCGCTCGTGCACGAGAAAACCACGGCGGAAGAGCTCTGGAACGATACCCGAGGCAAGATTGACGTTCTTGTCATTGGTGTCGGCACGGGCGGAACGCTGACGGGCTGCAGCCGGGTGCTCAAAGCGCGCAATCCGGCGCTCAAGGTCATCGCGGTCGAGCCGGAAGGCAGCCCGGTGCTCTCGGGTGGTGCACGTGGACCGCACAAAATTCAGGGAATCGGTGCAGGATTCGTTCCCAAGGTGCTCGATACGTCTTTCATCGACGAGGTCGTGAAGGTGTCCAACGATAAGGCCTTCGAAACGTCGCGATCGCTTGCCAGAACGGAAGGCATTCCCGGCGGCATTTCGACGGGCGCAAACGTCGCTGCGGCACTAGAGGTGGCAGCGCGCGATGGAATGAGCGGTAAAACGGTGGTGACTTTCGCTCCGTCGTCGGCCGAGCGTTATTTCACGAGCGAGCTCTTCGTAGAGCCCACGCAAAAAGCTTAAACCTGTCCCGCGTTCTTCGACACAGGGGATACCCGGTGCGGTTTTTCATCACTGCGATTTGCACGAGCCTGGCGGTGGCTGCCGGCGGAGTTGTTGCGCACGCCGAGGGGCCGCGCTGGACGCCGCTTACCGGCATGCTCTCCTCCGAGAACGACGGCGGGCCTAGCAAGAGCGGCGTGCCGACGGAAACCTCTTCGACCGAGCGGCCGACGGCGCCGAAGTCGAAGCAAAGCGGCATTCCGACCGCCCGGATCTCTCTCAAGGTCAAGCTTGAGCGTGCCGTTACCGATGGCGCGGCGCATGGCGGTCTCGGGGCTTCGACCATGGCAGTCGACGCTGACCTCGCGAGCGGGCTCGGGCTTGCCGACGCGAAGGGCGTGATTGTGACGGACGTTACAACGGCGGGTGGCATCACAGATCTGCGCGCCGGAGACGTGATCCAAAACATCGGCGCGCGCACGATTTCGGATGCGGACACACTCGTTGAGGCGCTCAAAAGCTTCAAGCCTGATCAGCAAGTGACGATCGATGTATGGCGGGCAGGAACCGGCGCAGCTGATCTCAAGAAGCTGCTCGTCGATCGCGCAAATGACGGCAACGTTGGCGCGTCTGCAAGCCTCGGCCGCATGCTTTCGCTCGGTGTCGTGCTCGGCCCGAAGAATTTTCCGGAAGCGGCACGCTATTATTTGAAGGCAGCGGAGGCTGATCACGTCGCCTCGATGACGCGCTACGGCCTGTTCGCGAAGGACGGCATCGGCATTCCGAAGAACGAGGCGCTGGCGGCGACGTGGTTCCGCAAGGCGGCCGACGGCGGGCAGGATGCCGCCATGACCAATCTCGGTTCGCTCTACGAAACCGGGCGCGGCGTGAAGCAGGATTATAACGAGGCCGCGCGCTGGTATCGGCAGGCGGTGGACAAAGGCCATGTGTTCGCAATGCACAGGCTGGCCTTGCTCTATGAAACCGGACGCGGCGTGCCGAAGGACGACAACGAGGCCGTCGTGCTGCTCAAGCAGGCATCCGACAAGGGGCTCAGCGAGGCGACCTCGTGGCTCGCGGACAAGTACGAGCAGGGCCGCGGCATTCCGAAGAACGAGGACGAAGCTCAGGCGCTCAACGCGGTTGCTGCCGAGCAGGTCCGTAAGGCTGCGGTGGCTGGCAACGCGGTCGCGACGTTCAACCTTGGCATCCTCTACCGCATCGGTAAGGGCGTGACGAAGAGCGATACGGAAGCGGCGTATTGGGTCGTTCGCTCGCTCAAGCTCGGCGACAAGTATCTGGTGTCGGAGCTGATGCGGAACCCGAACGTGCTGGCTGAGGGTGACCGCAAGTGGCTGCAGGAAGTTCTGCGCGACGAGGGTGCCTACAAGGGGCCGATCAACGGCAGCTTCTCGCCGGAGGTTCGCACGGCGATGGAAGAGCTCGGCAGCAAGGTTTGAGGCTGCTGAGCGGTTTCGACCTGCGAAGGACGGAATACAAAACGGTGCGCTGAAATCTCAGCGCGCCGTTTTCTTTTTTCGATTTGACGCTCGCGTTACGCGGCCTTGGCGGCTGCCGGTTTCGAGCAGTCCGCCAAGTAAGCCATCGCAACCTGCACGCCGCCCTTCTTGTGGGGTACGCCCGCGAGATCGAGGGTCATCTCGACGCCACCGAGTGCACCAATGACCGTGAGATCATTGGTGTCGCCAAGGTGGGCGATGCGGAAGGCTTTGCCGGCAAGTTTGTTCAAGCCGGTGCCGAGCGAGATGTTGAAGGTCTCGAGCGCGAGCTTGCGGAAGGCGTCGGCGTTGTGTCCGTCCGGCATGAGCACGGTCGTGACGGCCGGGCTGTCATACTTGGCTTCGCGGCAGTTGACCTCGAGGCCCCATGCGCGGACCGCGGCGCGGACGGCAGCGGCGAGCCGCTCGTGACGCGCCAGCACGTTGTCGAAGCCTTCCTCGTTGAGGAGGTTGATCGACTCGTCCAGGCCGTAGAGAAGGCCCGTCGCCGGCGTGTAGGGCCACCAGCCGTCGGCGTTGAAAGCGAGCATGTCCGCCCACGAGAAGTAGGAGCGGGCGAGCTTGGCCGTCTTCGAAGCCGCGATGGCCTTCTCGGAAATGGCGGTGAACGAAAGGCCCGGCGGCATCATAAGGCCCTTCTGCGAGCCCGAGACCGTAACGTCGATGCCCCATTCGTCGTGACGAAGATCGCAGGCGGCGAGGCCCGAGATCGAATCCGTCATGAAGAGAGCGGGGTGCTTTGCGGCATCGATGGCGCGGCGCACTTCGTCGAGGCGCGTCATGCAGCCCGTCGACGTTTCGTTGTGCACGACGCATACGGCCTTGATGGACTTCGCGGTGTCCTTGCGCAGGCGTGCTTCGATCTCGTTGGCGTCGGCGGCGATGCGCCAGTCCGTCGAGATCACTTCTGCCTCGAGGCCGAGGCGGTCGGCCATCTGCTTCCACAGCACGGCGAACTGTCCGGTCTCGACCATGAGCACGCGATCGCCCGGCGACAGCGTGTTGGTGAGGGCGGCTTCCCACGCGCCGGTACCCGACGAGGGATAAATGATGACGTGGCTTTCGGTCTTGAACAGGTCTTTGACGCCTGCCAAGACGCGTTTGCCGAGCTTCTGGAAGTCAGGGCCGCGGTGGTCGAGAATCTGGCGCGCCATGGCCTGGATCACCCGCTCGGGGATCGGCGTCGGGCCCGGAATCTGAAGAAAGTGCCGGCCAGGGCGGCGAGGCTCGTTGGACATTAAATCGTACCCCTTCTCCGCTCGCCGCGTAGGCCGCGCGCCTCGGAGATAAAGTCTCCAAGGTGGAGGGGGCCCTTCGATTTTTTTGGTTCGCGCGAGCGTTGGCAGCTATAGGAGCGAAATTCGAAACGCGTCAAGCGTGATTACCCCGGTTTGGGTGCGACACGGCCAGCATTTTGCCGAAAGTCGAAAAAATCCGCAGGCTCAGAGCAAATGGATTGCAAATTGACGCCGTGTTTTGGCAAAAATTTTCTTGGCGTTTTACTGCTGCGACGCTGCCGGCTTTATCGCGGATACGAGGTAATTCACGTCCGTCTCGGTTGTGAGCTTCCACTCGTCGCGAAACGGGCTGTAAGCGAAGCCTCTGAAGCTCGCGCCGGAGAGCCCAGCGGTGGTCAGGTGCCCAGAGATCTCGTCTGGGGTGACGAAGCGCTCCCATTGATGCGTGCCGCGCGGTAGCCACTGCAACACGTACTCGGCTGCGACGATGGCCAATGCGTACGACTTCAACGTGCGGTTGATCGTCGACATGACAAGCATGCCGCCTGGGCGGACGAGGTCGGCGCAGGCTTTCACGAACAGGGCCGGATCTGGAACGTGCTCGATGACTTCGAGGCAGACGACGGCGTCATATTGCTCGCCGGCTGCGACCAAGTTTTCCACGGTCGTGACGCGGTAGTCGATATCGAGGTCCTGAGGTTCGGCGTGCCCGCGTGCGATGGCGACGTTCTTTTCGCCTGGATCAATGCCGGTGACCCGGGCCCCCAAACGGGCGAGGGGCTCGGACATCAGGCCGCCGCCGCAGCCGACGTCGATCACCGAGAGATCCTTCAACGGGTGGAGGCCGCCCGTTTCCCGGCCGAAATGGCGACACAGTTCGTCTCGCACGAACGTCAGCCGGGCGGGGCCGATCTGGTGCAGGGGACGGAACTTGCCTGTCGGGTCCCACCAAGCCTTGGCGAGAGCCTGAAAGCGCTCGACCTCGCTGGGGTCGACGTTGTCGGGGCTGTTGCCGGGCGAGGCGCTGCTCAGATGCTCAGAAATGGATTGGGTCATGGGGCGGAACGTGCCAGGGCCGGCGGGAAAGTCAATGTTCCCGCCAATGGGTTGCGAGAGCTCGGTGTTCCCGGTAAGAGAACGCCCGAAAAGAGGGCGCTCTTTCGGCGTAAGGCGGTTCGGCTGAACATTACATCGGCCCCATTCGCCACAAAGCGCTCTCGGTGGCACTTCCTTAAAATCGATGTTTCCCGGGAACGGGATCAAGGGCATTTCAGGCCATGGCCGTCGTCGTGATGAAATTCGGTGGGACTTCGGTCGCCAACGTGGAGCGCATCCAGAACGTCGCGCGTCATGTGAAGCGCGAAGTGGACGCCGGAAACAAAGTGGCTGTGGTGGTCTCGGCCATGGCGGGCGCTACGAACCAGCTCGTGGCCTGGGTCAACGAAGCCTCACCCCTTGCCGACAAGCGCGAGTATGACGCGGTTGTTGCTTCGGGCGAGCAGGTGACGGCAGGGCTCACGGCCATCGTTCTGCAATCGATGGGACTGCGGGCGCGCTCCTGGCAGGGCTGGCAGGTTCCGATCGAGACGAGCACGGCGCACGGCTCGGCACGCATCACGGGCGTTCGCGGTGACGATCTGAGACGATCCATTGACAGCGGCGAAGTCGCTGTCATCACGGGCTTCCAGGGCATCGAGCCGACGGCCAACAGGATTGCGACGCTCGGGCGCGGCGGTTCCGATACGAGCGCGGTTGCCATCGCGGTGGCGCTCAAGGCCGATGTCTGTGACATCTATACGGACGTCGACGGCGTATACACGACGGACCCGCGCATCGTGGCTAAGGCTCGTCGCCTGCCGAAGGTCAGTTACGAGGAAATGCTCGAGATGGCATCCTCGGGCTCGAAGGTGCTGCAGACGCGCTCCGTCGAACTCGCGATGGTGCACCAGATGAAGACGCGCGTGCTGTCGAGCTTCGTCAAGCCTGAGGACATGCAGCCGGTTCGGGCCGGCAGCCTCGAGAATATCGGTACAATCGTTTGCGGCGAGGATGAGATCATGGAAACCCAAGTCGTCAGCGGCATCGCCTACGCCCGGGATGAGGCGAAGATCACCATGCTCAAGCTCGAAGACAAACCGGGCATTGCCGCACGGATCTTCGGGCCGCTCTCGGAAGCCTCGATCAACGTCGATATGATCGTGCAGAACGTGGCGGCCGATGGTCATCACACTGACATGACTTTCACCGTTCAGGCCGCGGAGCTTCCCCGCGTACTCGAAGTGCTGAAGGCGGCACGCGCCGATATCGGCAACTTCGATCTCCAGAGCTCGGCAGACGTGGCCAAGGTGTCCGTAATCGGCATCGGCATGCGCAGTCACGCCGGCGTTGCGGCGCAAATGTTCAAGGCGCTTTCCGAAAAAGGTATCAATATTCTCGCGATCTCGACTTCCGAGATCAAGATCAGTGTGTTGATCGATGCGGCCTATGCGGAGCTTGCAGTTCGCACGCTGCATACGGTCTACGGTCTCGACGCTGCCTAGCGGGCGAAGCGTGCGGCAAGGGGTCATTAAGAACCCGCTACGGCTTTTGCGGTAGCATTTCCGCATTCACGCTCAATTTGACGTATAACGGCCATAGCATCCTTCATCCGGAGGATGTGGCTTCATTTAGTCCAGCGGCCAATTGCCCATGCACTCCAAGCGCGGCGAAGAGCCCAGAGTGTTGCCTTCTGAGCCGGCGCTTCGTGTCATCATGCGCCGGCTGCGCGATATCATGGCCGAACAGGCGGACGGCCAGGAGCGGCTGGACCGCATCGTGCGTCAGATCGCCGGCGTCATGGTGGCCGACGTTTGCTCGATCTACCTCCGGCGCCAGGATGGGTCGCTCGAACTCTTCGCCAGTGAGGGTCTCAACCCGACCGCCGTTCACGCCACGATGCTCAAGAAGGGTGAGGGCCTCGTTGGCCGCTGCGCGGAGCTCGGCGTACCGGTCAACGAATCCGACGCGCCCAAGCATCCGGCATTCTCGTATCGCCCTGAGACCGGCGAAGAGATCTACCACTCGCTGCTTGCGGTGCCGATCCAGCGCAGCGGGCAGGTGCTCGGCGTGCTGGTGGTCCAGAACCGGACCGTTAAGGAATACTCCGACGAAGATGTCGAGGTGATGCAGGCGACGGCAATGGTCGTGGCCGAGCATCTTGTTTCCGGCGCTGTTAGCGGTGTTGGCTCGGCTATCGAGATTTCGCGGCAGTTGTCGCGCGTCGTGCTGGGCGAGGCGATCTCGGACGGCATTGCTCTCGGCCACGTCGTTCTGCACGAACCGCGGATCGTGGTGACAAAGCTGATGTCGGATGACCCGGCGTTCGAGCTTCGGCGTCTGGAAGACGCATTGCTCGAGCTCAAGGCATCGCTCGACGACATGCTGAGCCATGAGCTGCTTTCGGGCGCCGGCGATCACCGTGACGTTCTCGAAGCCTACCGCATGTTCGCGCATGATCGCGGATGGGAGCGGCGTCTGCGTGAGGCGGTGCAGAGCGGTCTCACGGCCGATGCGGCCGTCGAGCGCGTGAAGAACGGCACGCGCGCCCGCATGTTGAGGAACCCGGATCCGTTCTGGCGAGAGCGGCAGCGAGATCTGGACGATCTGTCAGATCGTTTGCTCCGCATTCTGGCCGGTGTCGCGATCGGCCTCCTCAGCCCGCAGGAGATGCCGGCTGATACCATTCTCGTGGCGCGCACCATGGGCCCTGCTGAGCTGATCGATTATGACCGCACGAAGCTGCGCGGGCTCGTGATCGAAGACGGCAGCGGCCAGAGCCACGTGGCCATTGTTGCTAAGGCGTTGGGCATCCCGGCTGTCGGGCAGGCGGAAGGCGTTGTTGATCGCGTAACGGCGGGAGACGCAATCATCGTCGACGGCGTGATCGGCGAGGTGCACGTTCGTCCGTCGAGCGAGGTCGTGTCGGCCTACACGGATAAAGTGCGGTTTCGCGCGCGGCGGCAGAAGCAATACGAGGCGCTGCGCGATCTTCCGGCCGTGACGAAAGACGGCGAGCGGATTGCGCTGCAGATTAATGCCGGTCTCTTGGCCGACATGCCGCATCTCAAGGAATCCGGCAGCGACGGCATCGGTCTTTTCCGCACCGAGCTAATGTTCATGCTTTCGCACAGCCTGCCTCGCGTTGACCGGCAGACCGCAGCTTATCAGGCTGTGCTGGATGAAGCGGGCACCAAACCCGTTGTTTTCCGGTCTCTGGACATCGGCGGCGATAAGGTCCTGCCATATCTGCCGCATGTGCCTGAGGAGAATCCGGCCATCGGGTGGCGTGCCGTGCGTATGTCGCTCGATCGGCCGGCGCTGTTCAGGATGCAGATCCGGGCCATGCTGCGGGCGGGCGCCGGGCGCGAATTGCGGGTCATGATTCCGATGGTTTCGGTCGCGACCGAGATGGACGAAATCAAGGGGCTGATCGACAGGGAATCCGATCTCGTTGTGAAGCGCGGGGCGCAGCTTCCGAGCAAGCTTCTCATCGGGACGATGATCGAGGTGCCGAGCGTTCTGTTCGAGCTGGACGAGCTTTTGCCGCGTATCGATTTCGTGTCGGTCGGCAGCAACGACCTGATGCAGTTCCTGTTTGCAGCAGACCGCTCGAATTCGCGCGTGGTGAACAGGTTCGATGCGCTTTCGGTTGCGTCGCTGCGCGCGTTGAAGCAGCTCGCACGCTCATGCAAACGTCACAATACGCCGCTTACGCTTTGCGGTGAAATGGCTGGACGCCCCATCGAAGCGATGGCGTTGATCGGTCTTGGCTTCCGCTCACTCTCCATGGCGCCCGCTTCGATCGGCCCTGTCAAAACGATGATCCGGGCGCTTGATGCTTCGGCGGTCTCAAAAATGCTCGACGAGCTTTTGGTGGGGCGGACCGGCAGTCTCAGGGCTCACCTCGAGGGTTTTGCCGAGCGTCATGGCATCGAACTCTAAAATCTAGAAAACTGCTGACCGCACAGAGCACATGAGCGTCATTCCAAAAGAAAAGCTCGCGCGTATTACCGAGCGCTACGAGACCATCCAGGCCGAACTCAACGAGGGCGCGTCACAGGCGGCCTACGTCAAGCTGACGAAGGAGTTCTCGGAGCTTCAGCCATTGATGACGGCCGTGCGGGATCTCGAGAGCGCGGAGAAGGAGCAGGACGATCTGCGTGCGCTCGTCGCCGATCCGGGACAGGACAAGGCGATGGTCGAGATGGCGCGCGAGGAGCTCGATCAGCTTGCGCCGCGCATCGAGGAGATGGAGCAGCAGCTCCGGATTCTTCTTCTCCCCAAGGATGCGGCTGACGAGAAGAGTGCCATTCTGGAAGTGCGCGCCGGTACGGGCGGCGACGAGGCAGCGCTGTTTGCGGCCGATCTCTTCCGCATGTATCAGCGCTACGCCGACATCCACGGGTGGTCCACGGAGATCCTCTCGATGTCGGAGAGCGATCTCGGCGGTTACAAGGAAATCATCGCGTCGATCACGGGCAAAGGCGTGTTCGCGCGCATGAAGTTCGAAAGCGGCGTGCATCGCGTGCAACGCATCCCGGCTACGGAAGCCGGCGGGCGCATCCATACGTCGGCGGCGACGGTGGCTGTTTTGCCGGAAGCCGAAGACGTCGATATCGAGATCCGCGATCAGGATATTCGCATCGACACCATGCGCGCAGGCGGCGCCGGCGGACAGCACGTCAACAAGACGGACAGCGCGGTGCGTATCACGCACTTGCCGACGGGCATCATCGTCGTCTCGGCGGAGAAGAGCCAGCATCAGAACCGGCGGCTCGCCATGCAGGTGCTGCGGTCGCGATTGTTCGAAATGGAGCGAGAACGCGCGGATACCGAGCGGAGCCAGGCGCGCAAGAGCCAAGTCGGGTCCGGCGATCGCTCGCAGCGTATCCGCACCTACAACTTTCCACAGGGACGCGTCACGGATCACCGCATCAACCTGACGCTTCACAACATCGACCGCGTCATGGAAGGCGTGGGCCTCGACGAGATCATCGATCAGCTCATTGCCGAGGATCAGGCGTCGGCGCTCGCGGCCATGGAAAGCCATGGGGCGTAACGGGCGCATCGACGGGCCTTTGAGCGGGCTCGATGTAGGCGTTTCGGCGCGCGACGCCGTGGTGGCAGTTTCCGACGCGCTGGATCTTGCAGAGATCGACGGGGCGAAGCGCGACGCTCGTCTCTTGGTGATGGCCGCGCTGCAATGGTCGGGCATCGATTTCGTGCGGGAACCTGAGCGGGCTCTCACGGAAGCCGAGGTGAAGGCGCTCGACGTGTTTGCGAGGAGGCGCATCTCGCATGAGCCCGTGTCGCGCATTCTGGGTGAGCGCGGTTTCTTCGGGCGCATCTTTCGCATCACGCCCGCGACTTTGGACCCAAGGCCCTGCACGGAGACGGTCGTCGAAGCGGCGCTCGAACTTGCACGCGAGGAAGGGTGGCGAGAGAGACCGATCCGGATTCTGGATATCGGTACAGGATCGGGCGCGCTTCTCGTTACGCTACTAGCGGAACTGCCTCTGGCCAGCGGCGTCGGAACGGACATCAGCCCAGATGCGCTTGATGTGGCGCGAGACAACGCGGAGCGGCTTGGCGTCGCAGCGCGGGCGTCATTCGAGAGGCGCGACATGCTGCAAGACGTGGGCGGGACGTTCGACCTCGTAGTCTCGAACCCTCCGTATATTCCGCGTGGCGACATCGCAGGGCTCGATCCAGACGTGCGGGAGTTTGACCCGATGGGCGCGCTTGACGGGGGGATAGACGGGCTCGATTTCTATAGGCAGATCGCGGACGAGGTCGGGCGGGTCATGCCCGACGGCTGGGTTCTGATGGAGGTGGGCGCCGGACAATCGCCGGACGTGGAAGCCCTCTTTTCAGGGGGCAGCGAGCCTCAAAGGCGAAGATGGAAGGATCTTGGGCAACATGTGCGTTGTGTTGCAGCTAGGATACAGTCTGGCTCACGGCGCTAAAAACGCTTGGATTTGTGCCGCGCTGGGTCTAATCTAAGGACAGAAAGTTAAACCCCATGCGCAACTCAGTGTGACGGTGGTTCGTTTCGTAACCCGGCTGTCATCATTTCGCGCATGATCAAGTGCGACACAAGCGGGTAAGTACCGTCAGAGGCGCCAACGGCGAGGCGCCCGACAGGAACTGAGAGCGCCAATCGCACCTACACTCCTCCCTTTCGGACATGCTGCTGTCGTCAGAGCACGAGAAGAAAAACGGATCTGGGTTACGGACGAGGGGGTCCGCATAAGCCTGAGCACGCGCCTCCCGTTGGGGACGGTTGGGTCTGGGAGCTTGGATGTAAGCCGGAAAAGCCGGCGAGGGTTTTGTCGGGTTGATGCGCAGTGCTGCCAGTCCATGACGTACGGCAGGATTGCGTTCCGACGGACACAGCCAAAGGGTCACTCGGATACGAGTCACTAGGGATTTAGTTTGCGTGCTGCCAAGCGTGCGCGCCGCAGCACATGATTTTTGCAACTTGTCGAGAATGGAGCCCATGAGGCAGGGACAGCAGAACCGCAGAGGACGCGGCCGCAACAACAGCAATAATAATAACAACAATCAGAATCGGAAGGGTCAGAACCCTCTGACGCGGAGCTTCGAAAGCACGGGCCCGGACGTCAAGCTGAGGGGCACGCCCGCCCATATTGCGGAAAAGTACATCGCTCTCGCGCGCGACGCACAGTCGGCGGGTGACCCGGTGTTGGCCGAGAACTATCTCCAGCACGCCGAGCACTATAACCGCATCATCATGGCGTTCCGCGAACAGCAGATCGCCCAGGGTGGTGGCGAGATGCAGAACGGCGCGGGGCGTCCTCGTCCGACCGGCTTCGGTGAGCCGGTGCCGATGGGCGACGACTACGGCGACGATGAAGGCGAATTCAGCGGCGACGCACAGCCACAGCAGTTTTCTCAGCCTCGCCACGAAGGCCAGCACCGCAACTACGAAGGCGGCGGCGGTCAGCGTTTCGAGGGCGGTGGCCGTCAGTTCCACAACCGGGATCGCGGTGATCGCGACCGCGGCGACCGGGATCGTAACGATCGCAGCGATCGCGGCTTCAGCGATCGGCAGGACCGTGGCGATCGTGATCGCGATCGTGGTGATCGCGGCGAACGTGGCGACAGGGGCGGTGAACGCTTCCAGCGCGGCGGCGACCGTCAGGAGCGCCAGGAGAACAGGCCAGAGCGTCATGAAAGGCCGGAGCGGGTCGAACGCGTTGAGCGTGCCGATCGTGCGCCTCAGCCGGACGTGGGTCTCGACGCGGCCCCGCAGCCCCGGCGTGAACGGCCTGCTGCCGTTCCGCATCACGAACAGCCCGAATTCCTGCGTCGTCCGGTCCGCCGGCCTCGGCGTGAAGCGGCTGCCGCTACCGCTGACGACGAGGGTGCACCCGCACCGACGCCTGCCGTCGAGAATAGCGGCGACTGAGATCGCCTTAAGAAAATGATCGTAGGGCCGCAGAGCTTAGCTCCGCGGCCCTTTTGTTTTTCAGTTTTCCGCCATCTGAGGGATGGTGACCGGATCTCCCTGCGCGAATGTTCCGGGCGTCTCGATCAGCGCATAGACCCCGAAATCGATGTGGCCGTACTCGCGCTTCAGCGCGGCCGGGATATCCATGTTGCGCTGGCCAGTCTTCGGGTCGACGTTGGTCGCGGCGCAGCGCGCGGTGCGCTCCACGACTTTGAGCCGCACTGGGCCGATCGAGATGTCCGTATTGAGCCAGGCGAGTTCGCTCCAGGGCGGGATACCGTCGATCACGAGGTTCGGGCGAAAGCGGATCGGATCGACCGGGCGGCCGAGCAGGCGCTCGATCTCGCGCAGGGTGGCGAGGTTAATGATGTGGACGCAGCGGATGCCGCCTTCGGCGATGTAGTGTTCCGGTCCTCCCACAATTTTAGGCCGTCCGCGCAGCTGGTCGGCCATGTAAGCGGCAAAGAACTGCTCGATGAGCTGCCTTCCGGACAAGCTCGAGAGGAGGCCGCTCGCGACCTGCCTCCCGCTTCGCGACAGAACGAGGCGCTGGGTTTCCTCCTCGAAACGGGTTTCGAGAGTTGCAAGGCGCTCGTCCCGCATCAGGATCAGAAAGCTGATGTCCGGCACGGGTTGCGGGTCGGCCGGGTTGAAGCGGCTCGGGCCGTTCTCGATCGCCCAGGCGCGGTCGTAGGGGAGGGCGCCTCCGGGGGCGACCGTCGCGCACTCCATGGAGTCGGGGGAGAGGCCCTTTACCGGATAGCGAAAAATGCCGGTCAGCGTTCCTGTCATTCGCTCAAACGTCCCTTTCCGCGTGGCGCGTTAGGCTTTCTCATACCACACAAGGGCGCCCCTCTTTTTCCGCCGGGCGCCCTCCCTATATCTGCTCTGGGTGATCAGAGACGGGTGCCGTTCGGGCCCGGGTCAGAACCAAAAAAGTCGATCCATTCACTGGCGTTTCGAATTCCGTGCCTGAGGGGCGGCGAGGCGCGCTAAGGAGGTAGCATATGGATTTCGAGAGATACACGGACCGCGCCAAGGGGTTCGTTCAGTCGGCCCAGAGCCTTGCGCTCAGGGAGGGGCATCAGCAGTTCGCGCCCGAGCATCTGCTCAAAGTGCTGCTGGAAGATAACGAAGGAGCTGCTTCGGGATTGATTGCGCGCGCCGGCGGAGATGCCAAGGCCGCGCTTCAGGCCGTGGAGCGTCTGCTTGCCAAGCGGCCCAAGATCAGCGGCGGTGGAGCCGGACAGCTCTACCTCTCGCCTGAGCTGGCTCGCGTGTTCGACAGCGCCGAGAAGATCGCGGAAAAAGCCGGCGACCGTTACGTTACGGTCGAGCGGCTGCTGCTTGCGCTCGTGCTCGAGAAGGGTTCTGAGGCGGGCAAGATCCTTGCTGACGCCGGCGTTTCTCCGGAGCGGCTCAACACGGCGATCAACGAAGTGCGCAAAGGACGTACCGCAGATAGTGCTTCCGCTGAGCAGAGCTTCGAGGCGCTGAAGCGCTACACGCGCGACTTCACGGAAGCCGCCGCCAACGGCAAGCTCGATCCGGTGATCGGCCGTGATGAGGAGATCCGCCGTACCATCCAGGTGCTGTCACGCCGGACAAAGAACAATCCCGTGCTGATCGGTGAGCCCGGCGTCGGCAAGACGGCGATCGCCGAGGGCTTGGCGCAGCGTATCGTGCAGGGTGACGTTCCGGAAAGCCTCAAGGACAAGAAGCTACTATCGCTCGACATGGGATCGCTCATCGCGGGTGCGAAGTTTCGCGGCGAGTTCGAGGAGCGCCTGAAGAGCGTGCTCAATGAGGTGCAGGCCGAAAATGGACGGATCATCCTGTTCATCGACGAGCTGCACACGATCGTTGGCGCGGGCAAGGCCGAAGGCGCAATGGATGCGGGCAACCTTCTCAAGCCTGCGCTGGCGCGGGGTGAACTGCACTGCGTCGGCGCGACCACGCTCGACGAGTACAAGAAGCACATCGAGAAGGACGCTGCGCTCGCGCGGCGCTTCCAGCCTGTGTTTGTGGATCAGCCGTCGGTTGATGACACGATCTCGATTCTGCGCGGCCTCAAGGAGAAGTACGAACTGCACCACGGCGTCCGCATCACGGACTCGGCGCTGGTCGCGGCCGCGCAGCTCTCGAACCGTTACATCACCGATCGCTTCCTGCCCGACAAGGCCATCGATCTTGTCGACGAGGCGGCTTCGCGTCTGCGCATGCAGGTCGATTCAAAGCCTGAAGAACTCGATGCCATCGATCGCGACCTGATGCAGGCCAAGATCGAGCGGGAGGCTCTGAAGAAAGAGACGGACGCCGCATCGAAGGATCGGCTCGAGAAGCTCGAGAGCGTGATCGCCAATCTCGAAGAGAAGTCGCGCGTGCTGACGGATCGTTGGCAGTCCGAGAAGGACAAGCTCGGTTCGGCTCAGAAGGTAAAAGAAGAGCTCGACAAGAAGCGTACCGAACTCGTGCAGTCGCAGCGTAAGGGCGACTACGCGCGTGCAGGTGAGCTCGCGCATTCGGTCATTCCCGAACTCGAAAGCAAGCTCGCGAGCATCGAGAGTACGGAAGCGAAAGGCGTCATGGTTGAGGAGGCGGTCACGCCGGCGCAGATCGCCGGTGTCGTGTCGCGCTGGACGGGCGTGCCTGTCGATAAGATGCTCGAAGGTGAGCGCGACAAGCTGCTCGCGATGGAGCAGGCGCTCGAGAAGCGTGTCGTGGGACAGCCGGAGGCCGTGAAAGCGGTGGCAACGGCGGTGCGCCGTGCGCGTGCGGGCCTGCAGGATCCGAACCGGCCGATCGGCTCGTTCATGTTCCTCGGGCCGACGGGCGTCGGCAAAACCGAGCTGACGAAGGCGCTCGCGGCATTCCTGTTCGACGACGAGAACGCGCTGCTGCGCATCGACATGAGCGAGTACATGGAGAAGCACTCCGTGGCGCGCTTGATCGGCGCGCCTCCGGGATACGTCGGTTATGAGGAAGGCGGAACGCTCACCGAAGCCGTGCGCCGGAGGCCGTATCAGGTGATCCTGTTCGACGAAATCGAGAAGGCGCATCCGGACACCTTCAACGTGCTGCTGCAGGTGCTCGACGACGGGCGCCTGACGGACGGCCAGGGGCGTACGGTCGACTTCAAGAACACGCTGATCGTCATGACCTCGAACCTCGGTGCCGAATACTTGGCTGATCCCCGTCAGCCGATGGGCTTCGGCATGCCGGGCGACCAGGACAAGGTGATGAGCGAGGACGAAGCGTACGGTCTCGTGATGGAAGCTGTGCGCCGGCATTTCAGGCCGGAGTTCATCAACCGCATCGACGAGATCGTCGTGTTCCATCGCTTGCGTCGCGAGGCCATGGCGTCGATCGTGGATATCCAGTTCAAGCGGTTGCAGTCGCTGGTTGCGGACCGCAAGATCAAGATCGAACTCGACGATCAGGCTCGCACCTGGCTCGCCAACAAGGGCTACGATCCGATCTACGGCGCGCGGCCTTTGAAGCGCGTGATCCAGAAGACCGTGCAAGACCCTCTCGCGGAGGAGATCCTTCGCGGAACCGTGAAGGACGGCGATACCGTGCACGTCTCGGTGAAGGACGGCGCGTTGACGCTCAACGGAACGCAAGTTAAAGCCGCGGCTTAATCTTGGACTGTAAATACTCTGACAGGCGGAGAAATTTTCTCCGCCCGTTTTGCATTTTTTCGTCGTGATTTGTTACTTGCTGGCGGTGAGGACAGGCGCCGAGCGCATCAATTCGTCGATGCGGTTGCGCTCTTTCACGAACTCCGCGAGGTCCTTGCCGGCGAGCTGGCGCTCGCGCTGATCCTCGATCGTCGCCGGGTTCACGAACTGATTGTTGACGAGCACTTCGAAGTGCAAATGCGGGCCGGAAGACAGGCCTGTCGTTCCGATATAGCCGATGATCTGGCCCTGTTTGACCTTCACGCCTGGAGCAGCACCAGGCGCAAACCGAGACATGTGGCTGTAGGCCGTCTGGTAGCCGTTGGCGTGCCGGATGCGGACGTAATTGCCGTTGTAACCCTTGCGGCCTGCTTCTTCGATCGTGCCGTTGCCAGCTGCAAGAATGGGCGTGCCGGTTGGCGCAGCCCAGTCGATGCCGGTGTGCATCTTGAACTCGCCGAGCAGAGGATGACGACGCAGGCCGAAGCCTGACGTGAGGCGGATGTCATCACCGCGAACGGGGCGTCTGTTCAGGAACTTTTTCGCGTTGCTGCCGTGCGCGTCGTAGTAGTCGACCTGTCCGTCCGGCGTGCGGTAGCGATAGTAGCGGCGCGTCTCGTTACCCGTCGAAATCGACGTATAGAGAAGCTCGCCGGGAGGGCCGTCTGCGCCGCCTTCATCCTTCAAATCGAAGAACATCTCGCAGGTGTCGCCGGAGCGCAGACGGCGACGGAAATCCGTCTCGTAAGCGTGGATGCGAAGCACTTGCTTGATGGTTTCGGGTGGTACGCTTTCCGCCAGAGCAGCATGATAAAACGCGGCGTAGAGGCTCGACGTTTGCGGAGCGCCGTTGTCGCTCATGGCAACGCGAGTCCAGGTGTCATCCTCCATCGGGTTGGCGCTGGCGACGAATTCACCTGATGCGTTTCGCGTTACGGTGACCTTGTGCGCGTGGCCTTCGTCGAAGATCGAGAAGCGCGCAGGCTCCATGCGATTTTGCGTGAGTGAGGGTTGCAGCGCGATGTGCACCTCTTGTCCCGGAACCACGTTTTTCTCGGGAAAAACGGTCTTCATCACGTCGAGCATTTCGCGGATCTGCCACTTCGTGGCGCCGGCTTCGGCGAGAACTTGCGAGAGCTTCTGTCCCTCACGAACCGTCTTCACAACGGGTTTCAGCACGTCGACATCGCTCGATCCGGTCTCTTCGCTCGACTTGGCGAAGACGCTGGTGTTCGGCGGAATAGGTGCTTCCGAAGGCGTTGTACCAAGCTCGCCGAGGGTATCCTGTTCGGGATTGGCCGCGAGTGCGGGCGGTGCTTCCGCAGGCGTCGAGCT